>Ga0101944_10001030_pt1 | contig 65925 bp, 75 predicted proteins | sample DewCreD2012metaG_FD_75245 | JGI IMG/M metagenome (GOLD analysis project Ga0101944, IMG submission 75245) | Hot spring sediment bacterial and archeal communities from British Columbia, Canada, to study Microbial Dark Matter (Phase II) - Dewar... ... | reverse complement strand
CTTTGAAGGCAATATCGAAAGTTTGATTAAGTTGCGGAGAAACATACTGGTTGCTACCTGTCGCACCGCTTACTTTTGGGGTTTTATCCAGCAATTCAGTAATTTTTACTTTCAGAAAAGTGAGATTAACACCCAGCTTTGCAAGAATATCGGGAATAATTCCCGGTATTCCATATACCCTTTCTCTTCAATCAGCGATTTCTCCATACGGTCAATTTCGGCATAAATTTCTTTTAAAGACCGGGTGTCCGTGGCGCGGAAATATTTACCTCCTGTTTTAGTTGCAATATTGATCAGGGCGTCTTCATCAATCTCTACCTTAACCGGCTGGTAGACAGTATTGCCAAAGAAATCCTTCATCGGATACGGCGCCATCCCTTTAGTCCCCGCGCCAATGGTATATACCTTGACTTTCAATGCCTTAGCGGCCTCGGCAGCCAGAGAAGGCGAGATTTTACCTGCGTTGTTTATGCCATCGGTCAGGAGAATTACAATTTTGCTTTTGGCTTTGGTGTTCTCCAGGCGCTTGAGCGCTACAGACAAGCCTGAACCAATGGCTGTGCCGTCCTCAATCATTCCGATCTTAACACGCTTGAGATTCTCAAGCAACCAGCCGTAATCAAGCGTTAAAGGGCTTGCGGTATAGGCGCGGGCAGCAAAGGCGACAATGCCTATGCGGTCATTCTTCCTCCCCCGGATAAAGCTTTCCACCACGTCTTTTACTACATCCAGGCGGTTTGCCCTTTTACCATGCAGGGTGAAATCTTCAGCCAGCATGCTGGTTGAGGTATCCAGAGCAAGGATAATATCAATGCCTTCGGTCTGGATTTTTGATTCTTCAACAGGCAGGCGGAACCTGGCCAGGGCAAGGGCAAAGAAGACAAATACTAAAAGGCGCAAAACCCAGACATAACGGCTGCAGAGCGCCTTAAAGGTCGGCCTGCCTATGGTTAAGAATTTTTCAGAAGAAAAGCGGATCCCTGAAGGTCGCACCCTGCGCAAGGAATAAAAGATAATCCCCGCCGCTAACGGAATCAGCAAGAAAAAGAAAGGATCCTGGATGATCATGCTTTTGGCTTATCTTCTTGTTTAGTCTGGTCAATCAGCTTCTTTGCCGAGGCCATACTTAAGCCCGCTTCTGCCTCTGCAGGCTGATATTTAGCGAATTTAACCAGGTCGCTCGTTGCAAGGAAATCGCGCAACAGGCCTTTATGCTCACCCGACAAAGAGCTCTCATCTTTAACCTTCACCAGGAATTCTTCAGTTGACATTTGCGGGGCGCGGATATTAAACCTGTCTTCAAGGTAATGCCTCACGATGCCTGAAAGTTCTATATAATAAGCCTTGGTTTGCCCTTTGCGGACATAATCCTTTTTCTCCAGGGCCTCCAGGGCTGCATAAGCAATGATGTGCGCAGGCAGAGGAGGCGGCTTACATGCTTCCTTTTTCCTCTTTAAGAACAAGAAGCCAACGGCTCCTCCGATAATTAACAGCGCAGCTAATGCTACCAAAAAATACAGCCGGGCCTTGCCGGCAAAATTTCTCGGCCCCCTTATATCGCGGATGTCTCCCCGGTCTGGCGAATTATCCAGCACGCTTTCAACCGCCAGCGTTACTTCATTTACGCGTACCTCCTGCCAATCGGTTTGCCCTTTGGCGCGATACCTGACCACTATCGCCGGAATGGTGTGCTCTCCGCTGACATAGGTATCTAAAAAATACCATTGTTTAAAAATATTTTTCCCAAAGAACCACCTCCTGGATGAGCCAAAGTCTTTAACCGCAAAGCCGGCTAAGTTTTCCGGCAGTATGTGCGGAAACTCTACCTCGATATCTTTCCCGGCTTTTACCGTAATAGCATACGTGATTTTATCCCCTATCCGTATTGAAGCTTTATCCACCGAAGCAGCGGCTTCGATGTCAGGGCTCTTGTCTTTCTTCTGGCTGGCCGCAAAAGAAACGCCGCTACTTGTGAAAAATAAACTTAAGCAAAATATGGCGCAGATTAAATTAATTATCTTTAGCGGTTTCATTTTTGGCGGATGTTTCAAAAATCTCCACTTCTTGCTCCTCTAATGCCTTTGCCAGCAGGTCCTGGCTTATTTCCTGCTGCTTCTTTAGCCTGTACTCGAATGCAACCTCTGATTTTACCTCCTCAAAACCCTTCTGCCGCCTTTGCCTTTTTTCAAGGATAGAGAAAACGTAAAATGTATCTTTTATCTTTAAGGGCTCGCTTACCTCCCCTTTTTCTTTAAGGAAAAGTCCGGGAATAATGCCTTCTGCATCTCCGATACCGGCTATGCTTGAGTCTCCTTCTGTGATGCTGGCTTCCTGAAGCCCTCCCTGCTGATTTTTAAGCTTTTGGATCATCTCCTCTTTTTGTGACTCATTTTTGAAGCTTACAAAAACCACTTTTATCTGCGCTGGCTCAACAAAGCTATCTTTGTTGGCTTCGTAATATAACCTGATATCTTCGGGGCTGATCTTATCCAGTTTCTCCTGTATCTGGTTACCTAAAAACCGCTCAACCACGATTTGCTTCTTCACCTGCTCAAGGGTTTTGCGTGTTTCTTCTTTCGTATCCAGCCCTAAGCGCTTTGCTTTTGCATACAGGACCTCTTGCCCTACATAACTCCTGATAAACTCCAGGCGCCTTTCCGGCTGCTCCAGACTCTTTCTCATCCATTGAGGGGCATTGGTGAGCGCTTCATCTATCTCTGCCTCGGTTATCTCTCTTTTACCGATGCGCGCAACCACCTTCCTTTTTGCTTCCTGTTGTTTCCCCAGAGAAGTCCGCGCTTCCAATTCGTACCTGGCCTGGGCGCTCATCCCCAGGTTCTCCAGCGCTTCAATTATCTTCTGGCTCATTTCCTGGGAAAACTCTGCCTGTGGCTGCAACATCTCTGCCTTGTAGAAACTCTTAAGCGCCTTTTCGTATTTGTATAACTCCATATAAAGGCAGCCAACTTTATACAAAAGCTGCGCTTCCTCCTGCAGCCCGAGCTTAGCGGCAGCAAGGTACTCCTCAAATGCTTCAACCGCCTCGCTTTTAAGCCCTTTGCTTAAAAGTTTGTTGGCATAATCTATCTGGCCCTGGCTACGCACGAAATCAGCCGGTTCTTTGGGCTTGCTGAGCCGCGCAGGCAGGGCCCCTACCATAAATAGTAGAATTGCCAGCATTAAAACAACAACCAGGGAGAAAACAACCTGCCGCATTTAACGCAATCTCCTTTCACGCATACGGAAGAACTTAAATAAGGCACGGTTGTAGGGAATATCGCAGCGGATATCTACGTTATCCACCCCTAACCGGTCAAAGGTCTTTTTGCGCCCGGAAATTATCTTTAAGGCATTCTCCCGGAAATTCCGGCGCAAATCCTCATTTGAAGTGTCCAGGGTAAATGCCCTGCCGGTTTCCGGGTCATCAAACTGCACCATCCCGATATCAGGCAAACTCAGCTCTCTGGGGTCGGTTATGGTGATACTTACCAGGTCATGCCGCTTGTTTGCAATTGAAAGAGGCTTCTCAAATCCATCGTCATAAAAATCTGAAACGATAAAAGTAACGGAGCTTCGTTTGCATACTTTATTAAGATATTCCAATGCTGCCGCTATATCTGTTTTCTTTCCCCGGGGGTTAAAATACAACGCCTCCCTGATAATGCGCAGCACATGGCTTACGCCTTTTTTGGGCGGGACAAATTTCTCTATTCTGTCCGTAAAAATAATCAGGCCCACCTTGTCATTATTGCGGATTGCCGAAAAAGCCAGGACAGAGCAAATCCCGGCTGCAATCTGCCTTTTTAATTTATGCACGGTCCCGAAGTACGAAGAGCCGGATAAATCCAATAACAGCATTACCGTCAGCTCTCTTTCTTCCATAAATTTCTTGATATAGGGGTGCCCCATTCGCGCGGTTACATTCCAGTCAATAGAGCGTATTTCATCGCCAACCTGGTATTCCCGCACCTCGTCAAATTCCATGCCGCGGCCCTTAAATACGCTCTGGTACTGGCCGGAAAATACGTCGGTAACCATGCGGGAGGTAGTAATCTGGATACGCCTGATTTGTTTTAAGATTTCTTTGGGGATCATTTAAGGGACCTCGACTTCGTCAAATATCCTCTTAATAATGTCTTCGGAGGTCTTCTCCTCTGCTTCAGCCTCATAGCTCACGATAACCCTGTGCCGTAAAACATCGGGGCCGATAGATTTGACGTCTTGCGGCGTTACATAACCTCTGCCCTGGATAAAAGCATATGCCTTTGAGGCAAGCGCCAGATAAATACTTGCGCGGGGGGATGCCCCGTATTGAATTAAATTAGCCAGGTCGTTTAATTTGTATGTAGCCGGTTCCCGGGTAGCAAAAACAATGTCAAGAATATATCTTTCCAGCTTTTCATCCATATAAATTTCGTTTATTACCTTGCGCGCGCGCTTGATATCTTCGGGCCCGACTACAGGAGATGCCTTGAGCTCTTTATCCGTAAAGCTCATTTCTTTAAGGATCTTGTGCTCTTCATCCTTGTTCGGATAGGTAATGTTTAACTTGAGCATAAACCGGTCAACCTGTGCTTCAGGCAAAGGATACGTTCCTTCCTGCTCTATCGGGTTTTGCGTTGCCATCACCAAAAAGGGCTCATCTAATTTAAAGGTATTCTCCCCAATAGTAACCTGCCGCTCCTGCATTGCCTCCAGGAGCGCGCTCTGCACCTTTGCAGGCGCGCGGTTAATTTCATCGGCCAGGATTATGTTGGCAAAAATTGGGCCTTTCTTAGTAGTAAAAGTTCCGTCTTTGGGATTATAAACAAGCGTTCCGATAAGGTCAGCGGGGAGCAAATCAGGGGTAAATTGAATTCTCTGGAATTTCGCGTTTATTGCCTGAGACAAGGTTCTTACCGAAAGCGTTTTTGCAAGCCCGGGGACGCCCTCAACAAGCACATGCCCATTGGCTAGAAGCCCAACCAGGAGCCGCTCAATTAAATATTGTTGCCCGACAATAATTTTTTCTATCTCCTGCTTCAGACTTACAACAAAACTGCCTTCCTGCCTTACCTTCTCGTTTATCGCGGTTACGCCGGTATAGCTCATCTCTCAGCCTCCTTTTTAACTGAGCTGCCTTATTTTTAATACACCCGCTGCGGATTTATACATAGGTTTATGGCGGGTAAGAAAATTTCCTTATAGAGACGGCCTTTTTGTTTCTTTGCGCGTGCCAACTGACTGATGGCACTGCACGCAGCGATAATCGTATAATTCTCCGTCGGGCAAAACCAGAAGTAAAAATTCCTGAACCGGCATTGACCTGCCGCAATTATCGCAATACAGGTGCGTGGCAGTCATTTTCTCAAACTGCCTGCCCTCCTCCTCTCCCCTCTCTACCCACCTCATTTATTTCCTCTTCCACCAGTCTGAATCATCTTCTTCCTCCTCAAATGCCCCGAAATCAGCGGGAAGGATAATATTAAAATGCAGGAACAGGCAGGAAGGGATGTCTTTGAACCCTTTGAATTTCTTGAGGCCTTTTAAATTTTCAGGCAGGTTATTGCCGAGATCAGGCATATACTGTTTTAAGACCGCCTGCATCTTGCGCAAGATTTGCTCATGCGGTTCACAGCCTGACGGCAGCGTTGGTACTTTTTTACTGCATTTCTTACAGTAAAATTCCAGGCTCCCGCACTGAATGCATTCTGCGACAAAGAATTTCTTTAATATGAATTTTTGTTTGCATTGAGCGCAATGCAACTTTTCCTGGCATACGGCGCAAATGCTTGCTTCTCGAAAGGAAGCTGTTTTGAAAACTAAGGGTTTATCGGAAAAATACACCTTGCCGCAAATCGCGCATTCCACAGGCAGGCCTGTATCTAAAGGAACGGCTTCAATCTTCTTGCCTATATACTTATGCTTCCTGCATTTTAAATTTTTTTTCATTTTGTTTACCTCGGTTTACCGCCTTCTTTTTCATCAGAGCTTATCCATCTCAAAAAGCTGCTGGCCACACCAGCGGCATTTCTTTTCTTCTTCGTTATACCCATCGGTAATCAGGCATTTGCGGCACCGATAGTTGCCACTTGAATGCTTTAATGCCCCGGTTTCTTTTTGCATAGCTATAACATCTATGTTTTTGAGTATATTCTCATTCATCATTTTCTACTAATCTTCCTTTATCCTGATCTTCCCTTCGGCAATTTCAAGCAATGCGATAGTAGATGGCTTGGTGGTTGCATCCACCTCTATCAGCTTAGGTTGCCCTTCAGAAATTTCGACCGCCCTCTTAGCAGCCAGGATCACCAGTTTATAAACAGAATTACCGCATTTGGGAAGGAGTTTCTCTAATGGGACATCTTTTGTTATCATAGCGCATTTCTATTTTCAGGCATAAAGGGCTGCCGCCATGATAATGACAGCAGCCCTGTGTTCTTAGCCTTTAGCTGTGTTTAATAGTCGCCGTGCGGAGATGGCGGCATAGGCGGCATCTTTTCTTTTTCGGGAAGCTCGCATACCGCTGCTTCAGTGGTAAGCATGAGCCCGGCAATACTTGAAGCATTCTGTATTGCCAGCCTGACCACTTTTACCGGGTCAATAACACCGGCCTTAATTAAATCGGTGTATTCGCCGGTTTCGGCATTGTAGCCAAAAGAGCCCTTCTCGTCCTTGACCTTTTGAGCCACCACCACTCCTTCGGCTCCGGAGTTCTGGGCAATCTGCCTGATCGGCTCTTCTAAGGCGCGCTTGACAATATCAACCCCTATTTTTTCGTCTCCCTCTAACTTCAGGGATTCTACCCGCGGGATCGTCCTTAAAAGCGCTACTCCGCCGCCAGGGACAATGCCTTCTTCAACCGCTGCTCGCGTTGCATGAAGCGCATCTTCCACGCGCGCTTTCTTCTCTTTCATCTCGGTCTCGGTAGCCGCTCCCACGTTAACAACTGCCACTCCTCCTGAGAGCTTAGCCAGGCGCTCCTGAAGCTTTTCCCGGTCATAATCAGAATCTGTTTTCTCAATCTCCTTCTTTATCTGCTCGATTCTGCCTTTGATATCCGAGCTCTTCCCTGCGCCTTCGATTATAGTCGTATTCTCTTTGTCTACCTTGACTCTCTTGGCTTTGCCCAGATCAGACAACTGGATGCTCTCCAGTTTAATGCCCAGGTCCTCGGCAAGCATCTTCCCTCCGGTGAGAATGGCAATATCCTGAAGCATGGCTTTGCGCCTATCGCCATAACCCGGGGCCTTAACGGCACAAACGCGCAGCGTCCCTCTGATCTTATTGACTACCAGAGTGGCCAGGGCTTCGCCTTCAACTTCTTCCGCAATGATCAACAAGGACCTGCCCTGCTGGGCGGTTTTTTCAAGCAAGGGGATGATATCTTTGACAGCCGATATTTTTTTCTCAAAGATTAAAATATACGGCTCTTCTAAAACGCACTCCATTCTCTCCGCGTCAGTCACAAAGTAAGGAGAAAGATACCCCTGGTCAAATTGCATACCCTCAACCACTTCAAGGGTTGTGGCCATAGATTTTGCCTCTTCTACGGTGACCACGCCGTCCTTGCCAACCTTATCCATAGCGTCTGCCAGGAGGTTCCCGATGGTTTCGTCGCCGTTGGCTGAAATAGTGGCAATCTGGCTGGTCTCTTTCTTGTCCTTAATCGGCTTGGCCATTTTTTTCAGTTCATCAATCACCACTTCAACTGCCTTATCGATGCCCCTCTTAAGGGCCATGGGATTGGCGCCGGCAGTCACGTTCTTCATGCCTTCTTTATAAATTGAGTAGGTTAAAAGCGTGGCTGTGGTAGTGCCGTCGCCAGCGGTATCGGAAGTCTTCTCAGCTACCTCCTTAACCATCTGGGCACCCATGTTCTCATAGGGGTCTTCGAGTTCAATTTCCTTTGCCACAGTGACGCCGTCTTTGGTGATTGTCGGAGAGCCAAACTTCTTATCCAGGACCACATTGCGGCCCTTGGGTCCCAGGGTAACCACTACCGCATCGGATAATTTCTCTACTCCCTTTAAAATTTTTTGCCTCGCCTCTTCGCCAAAACAAAGCTGTTTTGCCATGTTAAATTCACCTCTCTTTCTCTTAACCGGTAACTATTGCTAAGACATCCTCTTCCTTAATGATCAGGTGCTCTTCGCCATCCAATTTTATTTCTGTGCCGGAATATTTGCCGTAGAGGATCCTATCTCCCGGCTTAACCTCCAGGGGCTGGACCTTTCCGTCCTCTAAAACCCTGCCCTTGCCTACAGCCACGACTTTGCCTTCTTGAGGTTTCTCTTTGGCAGTATCCGGCAGAATTATCCCTCCCTTGGTTTTTTCTTCAGCTTCCAAAGGCTTAACCAGAATCCTGTCTCCTAATGGGGTAATCTGCATAAACACCTCCTTTGTTTCCTCAATATCATCTTGTGTTTTTCTGTCTTACCGCTTTTTGTTTACTATAGAATTTAAAAATTACTCACCTCCTTTGAATCTTAGCACTGTTCATCTTAGACTGCTAATCTGCAGCCAAAAAAAATCAAGTTTTTCGATAAAGTTTTTTTTCCAGCTCTAAGACAACTTTTAAACTGGTGATTTTTACTCTCTTCTCTTTAAGCAGATACCAGATATGTTTCAATTTATTAAGTTCGTTTCTTGAATATAGGCGCATTTTATCTTTTTTGCGCGGAGGAGATACAATCCCCTCTTTATCTATCCTCTTAAGCGCCCAAATCGGTATCCCCAGGAGCCGCGAAACAACCCTGGCCGGCATTATCGGCTCATTAAGTTTGATCAAAAACTCTTCATTGTACTGTGCGGGCTTCATTTTTTTCGGTAAATTATATACCACAAGTTATTTTTTTTGTCAAGTCTTTTTTAGAACAATTTTGTTCGAAAATCGAACAATTTTTATATGGATATTTTGGCGTTTGTTTCGCGCAAATGCCCTTTATTCCTTCAAATCAAAAGGAATTGTCAAAAGCGGAGGGCGCAATCCTATTTCAGTGCGTAAGAATGCCGCTGGCAGAAAGGCAGGTCTGTCATATTCGCCAGGTGACCGCCTTTTATATACTAATTACGGAGAGGCAGCCTCTCATGCTCACGTGTAGGCCGCCTCTCATATGCTAACTACGGAGAGGCAGGGATTCGAACCCTGGGGTCAGGTTACCCCAACCAATTGCTTAGCAGGCAACTCCGATCGACCACTCCGGCACCTCTCCAAACCTATCTACAGCGCTTTACTCTCTGGTATTGTTAATTACGCAGGCTTCGTTTATTTTTAAAAAAAGACGTTACTAACTCTGCGCATTCTTTCTCCAGGATGCCTCCCTTAACATTGATACGGTGGTTCAATTTCCTGCAGGAAGCGATATCAAAAACAGAACCACATGCCCCTGCCTTAGGGTCACGTGCTCCGAAATACAGGTTTTTTATGCGCGCTAAAACCAAAGCCCCGGCGCACATACTGCAGGGCTCAATAGTAACGTAAAGAGCAGCACTCAAAAGCCATTTAGACCCCAGATAATTCGCCGCCGAAGTCAACGCCAGCATTTCCGCATGGGCAGTCGGGTCTTTGAGCCGTTCGACCTGATTATGGGCCCGGGCAATGATGCGGTTTTCATAGACCACCACCGCTCCGACAGGCACCTCATCCTCTTCAAACGCGCGCGAGGCCTCTCTCAATGCCTCTTGCATAAAAAGGGCATCTTTTCTAAGCATTAAAACCGTTTCAGGAGGAAGGTGTACGTAAATACCAGGGCCACGATCGAATGCAGCAAGCAGACCAGGCCGATCAAGCGGCGCTTCTTGAGCAGGAACATCTGAAGCGCTTCTCTTTCCTTGCCGATACGCTTTATGATCTTCTTTTTGGGGAGCCCGTAGATCTTAGCAAGAAATTTTTCCAGGCTCATATAGGTATCGATGTCAAACATTAAAAAGATGCCCACCAGGAGCGTAACCGGGCTGGTAACAAGAAAGAAAATCTTGAGGATATTGGCAAAGATTAATTCTAAGGACATTCTTCCCTCCTTGTAAGGGGTTTATAAACGCTTTGCTCGGGACGGACGCATTTAATCTATCCCTCGCTTAAGCGCTCCGAAAATCTCTTCGATATTTTCGGAGCAAGCTTCGGGATGATCCGCACGATGCAATAGCGTGCGAATCAATGCGCCCAGCTGGAGTCGAACCAGCAACAACTTGCTCCGTAGGCAAGTGCTCTATCCAGTTGAGCTATGGGCGCGTATTTTTTCATTATCGCCTAATCCCCAGCGCTTTGATTCGCCGAAGGCGAATCAGCAGGGGATGGGCGCGTATCTTCTAATCCAATTGCCCCTGAACCTAAGCGCTGCGCTGATTTTTTACGAAATCAGCTTGCAGGTGTGGGGGGGGTATTAAAACCCTGATTTTTGCAAATATTATAACATAATTTCTATATTGCTCGCACGCTTTCTTTAACCCGGCACCCTGCCTTTTTATTGCTTCTTCTTTTCAGCTTCTTTCATTCTTTACGTTCTTGGCGGTAAATAGCGGTAACCGTCCCTGGCTCAGACAGAGCCTCGATGAGGGCAGTTATTCCTTATCCCGTCTCGTAAGAAGCATCAAAAATTTACTGATTCCGATAGCTAAATGCCTCGAAAATTTGTCCCTCATCTCGTAAATTCTACAGGGGCCCTGACTCGGACGGAGCCTCGTCAGGACCGCTGTTTCTTTTCTAAATGTTGCGAAAAACATCTCCTTCGGGTTGATGGTTTTTCGCATAAGGTAGAAACAACGGAGAGGCAGGGATTCGAACCCTGGGACCTTTTGGGTCACACGCTCTCCAGGCGTGCCCGTTCGACCGCTCCGGCACCTCTCCAAAATCCGCTATAGAGACTTTAAGTATAGAAACCGCAGAACAAACAGGGCAGCCAGGAGGTACACCAGCCATGAAACCTCCCTGCCCTTACCGGTAAATAATTTAATGGCTGCAAAACTGATAAAGCCAACGGCAATACCGGTGGCAATGCTAAATGTAAGTGGTATCATCACCATCACCAGAAACGCAGGCATTGATTCGGCGTAATCGTTCCAATCGATCCTGGTTATGGAATGCAGCATCATGCTGCCGACAATGATAAGCGCCGGCGCAGTAACCGGGTGCAGAAGCGCTCCGCCTCCCGCCTGATACCCCCCTCCGATCATTCTCACCAGCGGCGCAAAAAAGAGCGCCCCCAAAAAGAGTAAGCCGGTAACTACACTTGTCAATCCTGAGCGGCCTCCGGAAGCAATGCCTGCTGCGCTTTCAACATAGCTGGTCACCGTAGGGGTCCCGCATGCTGCGCCTATGCAGGTCCCGACAGCGTCTGAAAGCATTGCCTTCCCGGCCCGCGGAAGCTTTCCTGCTTTTATAAAGCCGCCCAGCTCCGCCACGCCGGCTAAAGTCCCTACTGTATCAAAAATATCCATAAAGAGAAAGATAAAAATCACCGAAAAAAGTCCCAGCTTCAAGGCGCCCATAATATCCATTTGCAGGAATGTCGGCGCCATGGAAGGTGGTAGAGAAACCAAACCCTGGTATTTAATAACACCCAGGGGGATCCCTGCCATAGCGGTTAAGAGGATGCCCCACAGAATAGCCCCCCGGACCTTCTTAACAAGCATGGCGCTCGTTAAAACCAGGCCGAAAAGGGCAAGTGCGGTTGCCGGATTCAAGATGTCCCCCAGTCCGACAAGGGTCCCGGGATGCGCCACGATAATACCGGCATCGATAAGGCCGACAAACGCAATGAGGATGCCTATACCGCAGGCCATGCCGTAGCGCAGCGCAGAAGGAATCGCCTCAATCAATGCCTGCCTGATCTTTGTGAGCGTAAGAATAATAAAAATGACCCCTTCGATGAAAATGCAACCCAGGGAGACCTGCCACGATATGCCCATAGTGAGGCAAACCGTAAAGGTAAAGAACGCATTCTCTCCCATGCCGGCGGCAAGGGCAATCGGGTAATTTGCATATACCCCCATCATAATGGTGGCGACGGCCGCCGAAACACAGGTTGCTGCCATGGCCGAAGAAAAATCCATTCCCGTCTGAGAAATCATGGCGGGGTTAACGAAAATGATATAGGCCATCGCCATAAAAGTGGTAAACCCCGCCACAACCTCGGTGCGGATGTCCGTCCCCAGCTCTTTGAGGCGGAAAAATTTTTCGATCATTCGATTGTCTCCAGAAATTGGGTTGCGATCTCTTTTACATCTGCCTCTGAACTGATACCCACCCAGGGGTCCTGGGGAGAAACGATATTTGCTACCACGATGTTTGCGCCGTTAAAAATGGCGCTGCGCGCCTGGGCAAGGTCAATGCCTCCTGCCGCAGCTATCAAAACATCGAACTTACTTCTGATCTTGTTAACGTGCTTGTACTGAATGGTTTTGCCGCGCGTCCCTTCTTCGTCCCTGCCTTTATGGAGAATCACAACTCCGGGAGGAGACCGTAAGCCCATAAGCACCTTAAGCGGCTCATCCACCCCGAGCATATCAACCATGGAATCCAGGCCTAGCTCACTGCAACGCGCAATAAAAAGGTCCAGGGTCTCAGCCGGCGCGCTCCCCATGACGGTGGCTGCGGTTGCGCCTGCCTCGCGGACAAAAGCAACTTCGTTGAAAGCGCCGTCGGAAGTCTTCAAATCGGCGACTATCTTTCCCGGCCAAAGCCCGGCAAGCGCGCGTATGCCGCGTATCCCCTCCCTTTTAATGAAGGGCGTGCCTGCTTCAATAAGTATGCGCTGATTAACGGGGATGGCCGGCAGGATGTGCCTGGCCTGCCAAAGGTCATAATTGAAGGCGAGCTGAAGATAACGCTCTTTGCGCTCAAGCATCCTCAGGAAGTTATCTTTTTAAGTGTTTCGCCGAGGTCCGAAGGCAAAAAGAGGACTATCTTTTCGGAAGGGTCTGCGGCAATATCGCGGATAGTCTGCAGCGTCCTCAACTGTATTGCAACGGGGCTCTTGGCAAGGTTCTCTGCTGCCTGGCGCAGGTTCTCGGAAGCCTTGAGCTCTCCGTCGGAAGCTATGATGACCGCCCTGCGCTCACGCTCTGCCTCTGCCTGCTTTGCCATTGCCCGCTTCATTTCAGCGGGAAGCTCAATCTCCTGGATCTTGATGGATTCGATATCTACTCCCCACCCCCCGGTTTCTGCGTCCACTATTTTTTTGATGCTATCCGCTACCTTTTCTCTTTCGGTAAGCACAAAATCAAGCTCGCTGTTGCCGACGATATCCCTCAGCGCCGCCTGGGTGTATTGCCTGACGGCAAAGGCATAATCTTCTATTTTGATAATGGCGTCTGCCGGATTCTCAACCTTAAAATATACGACGGTATTGGCAAGGAGCGGGATATTGTCCTTGGTAATGATTTCCTGCCGGGGCACATCAACGGTTTTTATGCGCATGTCCACGACGCGCATGTTCTGGAGAACCGGGATAACCCAGCGCAGGCCGGGCTCTTTGACGTGGCTAAATCTTCCCAGGGTGAAGACAACCCCGCGCTCATACTGATACAACAGGCGTATGCCTTTTAATATGATGATCGCGACTGCAACAAGGATTCCTATTAAAACCGGCCCCATGGTAAACCTCCTTTTTAAAAACGGCTTTCTCTCGGTATCGGTGGCAGGCGAGCTATTATGCTTGGTATCGATAACTTAATACAAATACCCCACTTGATTACTTTCCCGCCTCATAAGACGTGGCAAAATTCTCTTCGATAATTTTACCACATTCGGCGGGATGATTTTGCCTTCATCAAAAAAGGCGGCAAAATCAACGGAGGGGGTGGGATTCGAACCCACGCGAGCCTTACGACCCAACCGCTTTTCGAGAGCGGCCCGTTATGACCACTTCGGTACCCCTCCAAACGACACTAAACGGTGGGGGAGAGATTCGAACTCTCGGTGGAGGAAACCCCCACAACAGTTTTCAAGACTGCCGCTTTCAACCGCTCAGCCACCCCACCATGGAATTTCTGAATTTTTTTCATGATAAATTCCGCTCCGCCGAATACGTAAAAATTGTCCGGCACGAAGTGCCGGAGAATTTCGGCATGCTTATGAGACGGATAAAAAACCTGCCATCATGAAATCTTCTCTGCCGAATATGCCGGGATTACAAGAAAAGCTGGCGGTATAACGCCTGCATGATCTCGTTCGCCAGCTTAAAAGAATGGTTGCAAAAATTCACAAAAGAAAACTTTTCGAAAATTAAGCTGAAACCAAAAGCAATGATGCAGATGTTAATGACGTAGATAAATGAGAAGCCAAAAATATAATTTGCTTTCAGAAAGTCCGATTGGCGGGAGCGCAGTGATCTGGCGCTAAAAACCAAATGCAACGCCAGGGTAAAACCGCACAGGAGGAGAAAATACGTCAGTGGGCCCGTTGATTTATCGAAAACGGCATACACCGTATAAACGGCAAAGAGCAAAATGGTGTAAACAGGCAAAAGATACGGCGCTACCTTGACAAGGGGCGCAAAGAAACTGAATATCTTCTGCAGGAGCTTTTGCCCTTTGGCATAGAGGATCTGGGGCTCCCAGACAAAAAGGTAGGCTATTAAGAACGCAATCACCCCGAAAAAGAAATATCCCCTGGCCTCCTGCTCTATAGCGCCTGCCTCATTGAGGAAAGAAACGCTCGTTGAATAGACAAAGAGCAGCAAGAGCAGCCCCAGAAGCAGCTTGATAACGCTAAAGAGCCGCGTATAAAAAAGCGAAACCTTTGACTTGAATCCCGAAAAACCAGCCGGTTCCTCAGGAGGCAGAAATACTTTCTCGTCCGTCGACATAAGGCCTTAAACACTCCGGGATTAAAACCGTGCCGTCTTTCTGTTGGTAATTTTCCAGCAGGCAGATAACCGTGCGGGCCAGGGCAACGCCTGAACCGTTCAGGGTATGCACATGTTCGGTTATCTTTTTGCCGTCCTTGATGCGCTTGAACTTGATGTTGGCGCGGCGCGCCTGGAAATTCTCGAAATTCGAACAACTGGAAACTTCAAGCCACCTGTCTGAGCCGGCAGCGTATGCTTCCAGGTCATAGCATTTGCTTGCGGAAAAACTCAAGTCCTGGGTGGCCAGGGCAACGACGCGATACGGCAGGCCCAAAAGCTGCAGCACTTCCTCTGCGTCCTTAAGGAGCTTTTCAAGCTCGTTATACGACTCCTCAGGCTTAACGAATTTTACCAATTCTACCTTGTCAAATTGATGCACCCGCATAAGCCCCTTGGTATCCTTGCCGTATGAGCCCGCCTCCCTCCTGAAACAGGCAGTGTAGGCGGTATAGTAAACCGGAAGCTGTGCTTCATCCAGGACCTCATCGCGGAAAATATTAGTTACCGGAACTTCGGCGGTGGGTATCAAAAACAAATCGTCGTCTTTGAGCCGGTACATATCCTCTTCCAGTTTCGGTAACTGGCCCGTTCCTGTCATTGAGGCGCGATTGACCAAAAACGGCGGGAAGACCTCAGTATAACCGTGCTTCTTGGTATGCAGGTCAAGCATGAAGTTGATCAACGCCCGTTCAAGCCTGGCGCCTAACCCTTTATACAGAATAAAATTAGAACCGGTGATCTTTGTGGCGCGGGGAAGATCGATGATATCAAGGTGTTCGGCAAGCTCGATATGAGTAACGGGCTTAAAATCGAATCGCGGCAATTCCCCCCAGGTACGCACAACTGCATTCCGAGAAGGATCCCCGACAGGGACTGATTCGTGCGGCACGTTAGGTATAGTAAGAAGCAAGGAGCCGAGCCGCTCATCCAGGGTTTTTAATTCTGCTTCAAAAGCGTCTATCCGGGAGGCTATCTCTTTCATGGAGGAGATCTTTTCGCTGGCATCTTTCTTCTCCGTTAAAAGCCGGCTTATCTGGTCATTGGCCTTGTTTTTCTCTGCCCGCAGGGCTTCGACTTCCCCCAAAATCTGCCGTCGCCGGCTGTCCAGAGAAAGCAGAGCATCCAGGTCTATTGAAAGGTTCCTATTCTTCAGCGCCTGCCTGACAACATCAGTATTTTCTCTGATAAAACGCAAATCCAGCATATCCTTACCTTCAATCCCTTAATAGTATGAAAGCGGGAAAACGAATCCTTGTAACATCTTGCAATCAATGGGGCTGCGCCGAGGAGAAACGGTCCCTATTGTCAGCCTTTGATAACGCCTAAGGGCCTCATGCGGCACACGCGTTTTGAGATCCCGGCATTATGCACAACATCAACGACGTCGTTGACGTCCTTATAAACCTGCGGCGCTTCCTCGACGATCGTCCCCCTGCCCGAAGCTTTCACTATTATACCTTTTGATTCCAAATCTTTCAACAGGACATTTGCATTGATGGAGCGGCTGGCTGCGGTCCGGGATTTAAGCCTTCCTGCACCGTGGCAGGTAGAGTAAAAGGTTTCGGCTGCTTTCTGGGTTCCCACCAATAAATAAGAATTCCTCCCCATGTCTCCCGGTATAATGACCGGTTGGCCTATCTCTTTGTACCGGGCAGGAAGCGCAGGGTGCCCCGGCGGGAAAGCCCGGGTTGCGCCTTTCCTGTGCACGCACAAATTTTTTTCTTTCCCATCGACGATATGTTTTTCTATCTTGGCGATATTGTGGGCAACGTCATAGATCAATTCCATCCCCATCTTCTGCCAGGAGCGCGCAAACACCTTTTCAAAAACGCAACGCGTAAGATGCATCAGGCACTGGCGGTTCGCCCAGGCATAATTTGCCGCGCACCTCATTGCCGCAAGATACGCCTTTCCTTCCGGAGAATCAACGGGCGCGCATGCCAGTTGCCTGTCAGGCACGTTGATCCTGTATTTATCCAAACAGTGCGCCATGCTGCGCACATACTCGTCGCACACCTGGTATCCTAATCCCCGGGAGCCGGAATGGATCATAACCATTACCTGCCCTGCCTTTAATCCCAGGGTATCGCATGAGTCACGGTCGTAAAGCTGGTCTATCACCTGGACTTCGAGAAAATGGTTACCCGAGCCAAGCGTCCCTGACTGCGCCTTGCCTCTTTCGTAAGCACGATCGGAAACAGCCGAAGGGTCTGCGCCCGGGATCGCTCCTTTTTCTTCGGTGCAATCAAGGTCATCCTGCGTGCCCCATCCCTTAGCCACTGCCCAGGCAGCTCCCTTTACCAGAAGTTCCCGCTCCTCCTTCTCCGTCACCTTGATATCCCCTTTTGAGCCGACGCCTGAGGGTATATCCGAAAAGAGCGCATATACAAGATCGCGGAGCTTGTCTTTTATCTCTTCATATTCCAGCTCGGTCTTTAAAAGCCTGACCCCGCAGTTAATATCGTACCCCACGCCTCCGGGTGAAATAACCCCGCCTTCTGCGATATCGGTTGCAGCCACTCCCCCGATGCAGAAACCATAACCCCAGTGAATATCCGGCATGGCCAGGGATGCGTTAACTATCCCGGGTAAAAAAGCCACATTTGCCACTTGTTCGGACGCCTTATCCTGGCGGATATCCTTAAGGAGCTTTTCGTCAGCATAGATGATCCCGGGAACGCGCATCCCGGGTTTATATGACGTGGGGATCCTGAAACGGTAATCGTCGATCTTCTCAAATATACATTCCCGCATTTCAGACATCAAATACCACCTTTGCCTCCCAGAGGGGGCCTTTTCTGGCGACGCTGAGCTCGTGATAAGTGACCGCCTTGATCTCGGTATGTACCCGGTAAGCGGATACATCCTCCGCAAAAGCCTCGGCGGCAATAGAGCGCTCGGTCATCCACCTGACCTTAAACTGCCTGAAAATTACACCCTTGGCAGAAGACAGATACAGAAGTTCGTTCAGCCATTCTACAAGCAGGTCAGCAGGAGAACCCGCCTTTTTGACAATCTTCAAAACTTTTCTTTTCGCCGCGGGGGCAGTCTTCTCCGCCATGATATCAAACATTGCCAGGGCCGCTCTCTTAAAAAGCGCTTTAAGGCCTCTGGCTTTAACACGGATGGCGATATCTGCGGTGTGTTCAATCAGGGAATAGGTTTTCAACGGAGGACTATCCGGTTTAAAAAACTATTGTTCGATAAAGTTTTTTAACTCCGCGGCTAAGTCTTCTCTATGCAGCTGCTCAAGCTTCCTGATCTGCCGCAACACATTCTGCTTATCCCCTTTTTGCTTATAGATTTGGCCGAGTACCGAATATACCTCTGCGTACGCCGGCTTAATCTGGGCGACTTTTTCAAAAGAGGCGATCGCTTTGTCATAATTGCCCTGGCTTGAATAAATATCCCCAAGGTTCATATAAGCGTCGGGGTGGTTCGGCCTTAACTTCACTGCCTGCAGGAAATACTCGGTCGCCCTATTAAAATTACCCTGGGTGGAATAAAGGCTTCCGAGAGCAACGTACGTATCCGGATAATCTGGCCTCAGCTCAAGCGCCTGCTGGAATGCCTCGATGGCCTTGCTGAAATTCCCCTGGCTGGCGTAGGCATTACCCAGCCCCATGTAAGTATCCGGATGGCGGGGCCTGAGATTGAGCGCCTGCTGGAATGCCTCGATGGCTTTATCATAGTCACCCCGGCTGGCGTAGAGGTTGCCGAGGCCAAGATGCGCATCGGGATAATTAGGCCTGTTACGCAGCCCCCGGTGATAATATTCTATTGCTTTATCATAGTCTCCGCGGCTGGCATAAATATCTCCGAGGCTCAAGCTTGGGCCGGGATACGTAGGGCGTAATCTCAGCGCTTCCTGAAAAACCTCTATCGCCTTGTCGTAATTACCCTGGCTGGCATACACGTCACCCAGCATCATATAACTATCCGCATAAGCAGGCCTGAGTTTAATCGCGCGCTTGAGTGATTCAATTGCCTCATTATATTTTCCCTGGCTGGCGTAGATATTGCCGATGTTCATATAGGTGTCTGCGTGATTGGGCCTGAGCTTTATTGCCTGCTGGAAACACTCGATGGCTTTGTCAAAATTGCCCTGGCTGGCGTAAACATTACCCAGGCCGACATAGGTATCGGGGTGGCCAGGCCTGAGCTCTATTGCCTGCTTGAAACACTCGATGGCCTTGTCAAAATTGCCCTGGCTGGCGTAGATATTGCCGATGTTCATATAGGTGTCTGCGTGATTGGGCCTGAGCTTTATTGCCTGCTGGAAACACTCGATGGCTTTGTCAAAATTGCCCTGGCTGGCGTAAACATTACCCAGGCCGATGTATGTATCCGGATGGCTGGGCCTGAGTTTCAAGGCCTTCTGAAACGATTCAATGGCATTATCGTAATCGCCTTGCGTAGTATATATATCTGCTAAATGGATGTAGGCATCGGGATTATTAGGCCTGCGTTTTATAGACTCTCGGAAGTATCTCTCGGCCTTTCCGTGGTCTCCCCGACTGGCATAGATATCCCCCAAAGTCATATTTACGCCCGGGTAGCTGGGCTGAAGCTTGAGGGCCTGCTGGAAACACTCTATGGCTTTATCGTAGTTACCCTGGTTAAAATAGATGTAGCCGAGAGCAGGGTAGGTATCGGCGTAATCGGGCTTTACCTCGATAGCCTTCTGCAGCGATTCTATCGCCTTGCGATAATCTCCCTGGCTGGCATAGATCTCCCCCAGGCTTAAATACGCATCGGGACGGCTGGGCCGTATCTTGGTCACCTGCCGGAATGCTTCAATAGCCTTGTCATAGTGTCCCTGGGTTGCGTATATACTGCCCAGGTTTATGTAGGCATCGGGGTAGTCGGGCCTCAGCTCCAGCGCTCCCTGAAAATATTCAACCGCCTTTGAGTAATCGGCCTGGTTAAGGTAAACATTCGCAAGATTAACATATGCGTCGGAAAAGGTGGGGTTCAATTCTATAAATTTCTTCAATGACTCAGCCGCCTCATCCAGCCTATAGAGCCTGGCATAGAGATTGCCGAGGATATTATAAATCTCTATCAATCTCGGGTTAATAGCCAGCGCCTGCTGGTAAGAATCAATCGCCTTGTCGTAATCTCCGATGATAGAATACAGTTCCCCCAGGTTGAAATAAGCCTCGAAATCCAAGGGGTCCTTGCGCAAGAGTGCATGGTAGGAAGCGATCGCCTGCTCATTGCGCGTCCTGAGCGTATAATACGAGGCAAGTTTTTTGTAAGGACGAAACGACACGTGGTCAATGCGCAGTAGGGGGCTGTTGCGGAACGTTCTTTCCCTTAGTTGCTTAACGTTCTCTGCTTCCTCAAGGTCTCCCTTCAGAATATAATACGTTCCCAGCTTAAAGAGGGACGCCATGTGTTCGCTTTCTTCGATGCGGGTCATGCCATAATCGGAGACAGCGACAGTCTTTGCATGCCTAAAGAACCCCTCGTTATAAAGTTTTTGCGTATTTCGTTTATTATGAAGAATGTTCAGCCCCGTGACCAGCGCATAGGAAGCAAACAGGCAGGCAGCAAAGCAAAAAAAGGCATGTGCCGCAAGCCTGCCGTCTTTTTGTGCGCCGAGCCTTGAGAAGAGCGCCTCAAAGAACGGTTTTTTTGGCTTCAGCAGAAGGCCAGCGGCAAGAAGCATCGCAAGAATGGCAGGCAAAAAAAATGCGAATTTCGTTGCGGGTTCTTTTACGGAAACCAGGAAATCAAAAAGAGGAGCTAAAGCCCCCACGCGCATAAAGATGCCTGGCGCTCTGGAAACATAAACCCAGTCAAGCTCTGCCATGAATTCGGACACTATAAGTAAATTCCAGAAAACAAACGCTGCGCAGGCCGGCATGAGCATATAGCGGATAAACCTTTTATTCTCTTGCAAAAGGTAGCCAAAGAACAGGGCGAGGATAGGGAATTCCGTGAAAAAGAACCTGCCGCTGAGGGTATCTCCGCCCGGGCTGAATATCCTTCCGATGAGGTAAAGCTTAAGCAAAAGATATGCCGAAAGAGAAAGGAAAAAACCGTAGGAAGCCCTGTCTCCCAAAGAAGATTTCCTCCAGTTTCTGATCACCCGGAGCGCCATAATAACTATGCTGAGCAGAACAAGATAGAAAACAGGAGAGGTATAAAAGATACCGCGGAAAGAGCTCAAAAGCCCGTTAAACGCATAGGTATCCCGGTAGCGCAAGAATGAAGAGATATAAAACATCTCTTCGGGATGCAGAACGCCGAATTTGATGAAGGAATTGACCATCTTGAGGATAAGGGCAGGCGGAAGGCCGAGGGAAAAATACATTATATTCTTCCAATTGCTTTGTTTGAGAAAGGAGAGAATGAAAAGAAAGGGGTAAACAAAGGCGAGCAGAAGCCAGATGTCCGTCCTTACCGTCGTAGCAAAAGAAAAAAACAGCCCGCAGAGGAACCATTGAGGCCTGCTGAACTTCTGCTGCGTTGCCTTGTTCAAAAACCACAACAGGAGAGCGCTGAGAAAACCTGCGATGATATGATTGTTGCCGCCTTCAAATAATACGTAATAAAAAAACGGGGTGCCAAAAAAAACGATAAGCGCGGAAAGAAAAGCTGTGCCCGTGCTAAAAAAGAAAAGGCCAAGCCGATAAACAACAAGGATGGTAAGAAACCCAAACACAACCGTGCCGAATGACATTGCGCATTTACTGATCGTTTCGAAGGTGCGGATAACGATGGGCTTTATATGTAAAAAGGAGGCAAGCGGATACAGGGCCTTTGCATAAAGATAAAACGGAAGCTGAAGGATAAGGCTGCCGTGATCGTGGAAATCGGGGAAATTGTGGGTTTGAGTGACGGTAAGCTCACCGAGAGTATCCCTGACCTGATTGGCAACGTTAAGGTCTGCATCGTCGGCAACGCTGGCAGTATAGGCAAGATAGATAGGTTCATCAGGCCCCTGGAAGTATATATCAAAGGTTAAGAAAAAATACAAGAAAAGCAAGATAAACGCCAGACTAATCCCCAGCCCTGGCTTTTTGAACGTGAGAACAGGCCTATTTGCTTTGTTCACCATGGCTTCATTATACTAAAAAAACCCGTGAGCACTAATAAAAAACCCCACCGAACGCAAAACAACCCAAAATTCCCTCGCTACAAAGCAGCTCGACAATTTTGGGCTTGCATGCGATGCAAAAATTGCTAATAGTAAATAAATTATTAATCTACAGGGTTGATGTTATCCTCGCCTATGCGGGTTAAAATTCTCTCGCGTTATGTGTACTTCCTGATGCGCTCGACAATTTTAACCCAGGCTTCGGAATGATTTTTCGCTTCGCGAAAAATCTATGGGCGACGAGTGGGAACCATCGCCCTATTATCAAGTGGGCCATGATGGAGTCGAACCATCGACCTTGACATTAAGAGTGTCCTGCTCTACCAATTGAGCTAATGGCCCTATTATCTATTATCAGCCATTGGCTCATCCCCTCAGTTTGTATTGGGGGATTGAGCTAATGGCCCTGGTTTATTGGTAAATATCGGTGAAGCGAGAGTTAACTATACCAGATTTTTCTACAGCTGTAAAGGAAGAATTCGATATCGCAGGAGGGTGCTCTTCCCAAAACCATTTCATCTAATTCGAAATGCAGTTGTTGCCTTCGTGATGCCAGCTCTCTACTTTCCCCTCTTTATTGAAGATAAAGCTGGTCCTGCAATAAGATTTATACGTTCTGAGGGGTTCGGTTACGGTTACGTATGTCGTGGATGTGCTCGTATAGGGCTGGCCTCCTATTGTTCCGGACTCCTGGGTGGTCTGCGGCACCGTATAGACATGGCCGCCGGTCTGTACCGTATTCGTCGTCAGATATTCAATAGCCTTTTTGCCGCTCTCCATATGATACACTTTGTGCGGGACGCCCCAGGAACCAATCAGGGCATCTTCGCCGGCTCCAATCCAGGTATTTAATTTTGCCTCGTATTTTGCGGTGGTTGCACATCCTGCGATTAAGACCAAAATAGAGACCAGGCAGATTATTTTTACCATTCTGTTCTCCCCTCTGTTATTATCCTTCCCTTCCTGCCGAGATTCAACCTTTTTCGACGGTCAGCTAGCGAATCCCTGCGCCCAGCCCTTCGCTTCGCTCAGGACGGGCGCGCATGGAAAATACTTGCGCCCAGCCCTTCGCTTCGCTCAGGACGGGCGCGCATGGAAAATACTTGCGCCCAGCCCTTCGCTTCGCTCAGGACGGGCGCGCATGGGAAAGACCCTGCGCCCAGCAGGAATCGAACCTGCAGCATTCAGTTCCGAAGACTGACGCTCTATCCAGTTGAGCTATGGGCGCCTAAACTACTTACCCCTGCACTTAAGCGCTGCGCGGATTTCTTCGAAATCACCGGAAGAGAATCAAGAAAACAAAAGCATGAATGCTATTGTCTATGGTAAAAAATTAGCTTTAATAACCTCCTGCAGAATGCCACGAAGGTCTCCCAAATGCTTTTGTTATCACTTCGCAACATCGCAATTTTTATTCTCAAGAAAGAAATGGGAAAATGAAGAAATTTTGCGTCAAGCCCGCACTCATAGGCAAAATCGCAATAGCGACAGAGAATTTCTTCGGTCTCGTTCTTTTGTCCAGATTTTACTCTCAAAAATTCTTTGCTTCTAAACAGAGATTTGTAATCTGAGGTAGCTAAATTTCCTATAACATGATTGAGGCCATAATCCATACAACAGAGAAGGACTTCGCCATTTGGCAAAAGGATATTCCAGGTCATCCCGACTTTACAAGCTAGTGCTCCCTTTCTTCTAACCGGCACAGCAACGTCGCTTGATGTAACGTTTCCTGCGCGGCTGACCACCGCACCGAGATGAATTGGGCCACGGATAAACTCTTTTACTTCCGGCAACACACATTTTCCTAAGGACATATAAGAAACCTTAATTCTGCTCTTTGAGATATTCTCCAGGTTTTCAAAGTAAGCCTTATTAAGAGGAATGTTTTCTTTCCCCTCTCGCGAAGGAAGATGCACCTGGAAACAGATAAAAGGAATCTTCTGGAGAACACGGATATCTTCTGCCGTTATTCCTACCAAAGTGGTAAACACGATAATCTGGTGACCTTTACGATGGGTATATTCAACCATTCGCGTGCACTCAGGATTTAACCAGGGTTCTGATAATCCTGCAATAGTAATATCAACGTAAGGAGGAACTTTACCAAGATAATACTTATAGTCCTCGAAAGTCATTAGGAGTTTATCGCTCCTGTTACGGTAAGCATTTGTAAAGGTCTGTTGCGGGCAATATGCACAGGAAATCCCGCATCCAACCCCAAAAGTCACTTCAAGATTATATGGCATAATTCATAGTATAGTGGGATAAAACGACTTTACAAGAGTTGGCCCATTACAAATGCTTATTCCTTCAAACTATCTCCGCCTTCTCGCCAATCAATGCCCTGATTTTCTCAAGTTTATTCTTCGCAACGGGAAAAACACCCGGCTCCGCAGTAGAGCGAACCGGAGAATTAAGCTGAACTTTATCGGGATTGATATCATCTATAACGGCTTTGAGCTTCCTGATATGCCTTATGTCGGCATTAACGCCCTTGATCAGCATCACCTCAAGCCAAAGCTTGCCCTTGAATTCCCTGCGCAGGGATATCAAGCCGTTGATGATATCTTCGATATGCAAACCAGAGGCAGGACGGTCAACCTTCTCAAATACGCGGGAAGTAACTGCATCCAGGGAGGGAACAATCAGGTCTGCCTTCAGGATAGCTTGGCGGTTCGCAGGATCCGTCAATAAAGAAGAATTGGTGAGTACCGCAACTTCTGTATTCGTAATAGCTTTTATGCCAAGGATAAGCTGCTCAACCCCGCTGTTCAATAAGGGTTCCCCTGAACCAGAAAGGGTTATATAGCCAAGGGAAGACGCTTCGGCTTTATTGGTATCAAGCCAAAACTTAAGTTCGGAGATTATTTCCTTGACCGGCAGGTATTCTTTGCGCTCGCTGGAATAGGAAGCGGTAACCCCCAGCTGGCAGTAGATACAGTTAAAGGTGCAGGTCTTGTGCGGAACAATGGTGACACCCAGGGAAAGGCCGAGCCTGCGCGAGCGAACCGGACCGTAAATGTATTTCATGGCGTGAAAAAAATCCCCCACTTTGTTTTTTAAGGCATTGATAAAAGTGGGGGAAGATTTGTTACTTTATGTCTACGGTACAATTGCAGCCGCCCATACCGTTGGGCACGCAATTGGTGCAGCTGGGGTCGTTTACCCAATTGCCGTCAACAACGAATTTATATTCGTGCCTGCCCGGCTTGAGATTAAGCTTCACAGACCAGTTGCCTTTGGTATCTTTTTTTGCCGTATGCTTCTTGGTGTCCCAGTTATTAAAAGTCCCGGCAATGCTGACCTTCTTTGCTTCAGGAGCATAGAGCTTAAACTCCTTCATCTTGCCCGCAATCCTTGCCATGATGCCCTCCTTTTTCTGATAAGATTATTGTATATATCAAAAACAAACTGTCAAGTCTTTTATAGAGCTACGATGGATACCCCCTTTTTGTCGGCAAGGTCTATGCTTGCCTGGCGGTCGATAAAAAGGGTTTTGCCGGCTTCGATCGTAAGGCAGGTGCCTTTTGCCCTGACTATGGTTTTTATGGTGTTGAGCCCTACAACCGGTATATCAAACCTCATGTCCTGCTTGGGTTTGCTGACTTTGACTATAATCATTCCCTGGCGGGCAATTGTTCCGGCACGCCTGATCAAATTATCCGTGCCCTCCATGGCCTCAACTCCTACAATGGCCTTATCTTTTACCGCAACAGTCTGCCCTATATCAAGATACGCTACGGCTTTTGCCAGATCAAGCCCGAAATAGATATCCTCCCACTCCTGAAAAGTCGGCTGGCGCCTGGTCAGGACTCCCCTGGGAGCAAGATAATCACCCATGAAGGTTGTTGAATCAAGGAGCTCAAAGCCTGTCTCTTTAAGTTTTTGGGCAATCGCACCGAAAATCGTGTCTGCCCGTTTATCCTTGATGCCTTCAAGAAGCGACCTGAGGGTTTCGTCTCTGACCACCTCCCGGCTAAAAAGCCTGCGGGGGCTGATCTGGCCTGCCATTACCACCCTGGAAATCCCTTCTTTTTTAAAGATAGCGAACATCCGGCTGAACTCGTCCAGCCCCAGCCAATAGACTTTATCGCATAACGCTGCGAGCCTACGTGAGGTGTCCTTTTTTATGGCGACAGCGGCAATATAATACCCCTGCTTCTTTGCCGCATCGGCAAAGAGCAAAGGGAATTTCCTGTTGCCGGCTATGAGGCCGATCTTTTTCATTTGGTAGCCCGGCAGGAATGCGCAACGCCCCTCTCGGAGCTTTTCACGAATTCGATCAAGAGCGCTACTTCTTTACATGGCTGGCCTTCTTTTTCCAGCTCAAGAAGCGCATGCTTCGGCGAAAGCCCGGAATTAAAAAGGATTTTAAAAGCATGGTTGAGCGCCGAGATGGAATCTTTTGGGATGCTGTGCCTGCGTAAACCTATCAGGTTAAGCCCGTAAACCCTGGCAGGGTGCCCGTCGCAGGTCGAATAAGGGGGGATATCCTGGACTACTTTGGAACAGCCGCCGATAATGGAAAGGACACCGACTCTTACAAACTGGTGTATGGCAACCAACCCTCCTATGACGCATTTATCAGAAATGGTCACGTGTCCGGCCAGGGTCCCGTTATTTGCGATCACGCAATCATTTCCTACCCGGCAGTCATGGGCAATATGAGAATAGGCCATTAAAAGATTGTTGTTGCCGATAACCGTCTTGCCCCCTTCCCCTGTCCCGAGATTAAGGGTCGAGTACTCGCGGATGATATTGTTATCCCCGATCTCCAGGAAGCTGGTCTCGCCTTTATATTTGAGGTCCTGGGGCCTGCTTCCTGCAATTACCCCGGTAAAAAGCGTACAGGACTTTCCAATGGTGGTATTGCCGTCAATCAGGCAATGCGCGCCAATGGTGCTTCCTTCGCCGATAGTGACACCATCGCCGATCACCGCATACGGGCCGATCTGGACGTTATCGGCAATCTGTGCCTTTTTGGATACGAGCGCTGTCGGATGTATCATATTCTACCTTCAGGCCTCTGCAAGGGCAAACATAAGGTCTGCTTCGGCTACTACCTTTCCGTCTACCAAAGCCCGTCCGCGCACCTGCCCTGTCTTGGCGCGTATTTTCCCTGCCTCTACCTCCAGGACCAGCTGGTCTCCGGGCACAACGGTCTTTCTGAACTTCAAGTTATCCGCTGCCATAAAGTAAGCCAGCTTCCCGCGGTTCTCATCAGAGGCAAGCATCATCACGCCCCCGACCTGCGCCATCGCCTCGATAATAATGACGCCGGGCATAACCGGCTTGCCGGGGAAATGCCCCTTAAAGAAATAATCGTTTATGGTCACGTTCTTGATGCCTACCGCGCGTTTACCCCTCTCCAGGGAAATGATCCTGTCCACGAACAAGAAGGGCTCACGGTGCGGAAGGACGTTCATAATACCGTTAATGTCCAGCTGCTCTCCTTCCTGCGGATGATAGGTTATGGCGATTGCCGCGGATGCGTGGCGCGCCTTTTGCTGGCTAATCTTCTTAAGCAATTTTATGTTCAGGGAGTGGCCGCTTTTAAGAGCGATAATATGTGCCCTGATAGGCTCTCCCAGAAGGTAGAGATCCCCGATCAGATCGAGGATCTTATGCCGGATAAACTCGTCCTCATAACGAAGCGTATTATTAATGACGCCTGCCTTGCCGACGACAAGGGTATTCTGGTAATTTGCGCCCTGCCCCAATCCCTGGCGCTGCAATTCAAGCGCTTCTTCTTCAAGGCAGAAGGTACGGGCAGGGGCAAGCTCTTTCTTGAATACCTCTTCGCTCAACACGCACTCCATAAAGGCGGCCTTCAGTAGATTGTGGGCGTAGCTTAAGGTATAGGATATCTTGAATTCGGGAGCGGGAAGCGCTACGATACACGACCCTTCTTCTTCGACATATAAAGGCTCGCGTATGGCATAGACTGATCGGTCCTTATCCTGTTCTTTAATACCGGCCTTCTCAAACATCTCGATAAAACTGAGGCTGCTTCCGTCAAGGCCCGGCATTTCCGCATTATTGACTTCGATATAAAGATTATCGATACCGAGGCCTGCCAGCGCAGACATAAGATGTTCGATGGTGGTGACCTGCACCCCGTCTGTGCCGAGGCAGCTGCGCCGGGCGCTCCCCGAATACAAGATAACGTTCTCCACGCTTGCCTTGATCGTGGGCCTCTCGGCAAGATCAGTCCGTATAAAACAAATCCCTGTCCCTGGTTCTGCGGGCTTAAACGTTACCTTAACCTTGCCGCCGGTATGTAATCCGCTGCCTTCGCAACTGGCTTCCCTGGCTATCGTCCTTTGTTTTCCCGCCACCATATTCCCCTAAGCCCTCTCTTTGCCTTATTTTTTCCCGATGCGCGATTCCAGCTCTTCTATCTTTTTCTTAAGCCCGGCTATGGTCTCATAAAGCTTTGGTAGGTTCTGCACGCAGGCGTGTATGCGCTTTGCTTCCTGGTGCGGGCGCGCAGGATACCCTGAGACGATCGTGCCTGCCTGCACTGATTTGGTAACGCCTGCCTGAGCCGCGACAACTGCCCCGTCCCCTATGCTGATATGCCCGACTAAACCTGCCTGGCCTGCCAGGGTGACGTTTTTACCGATGACCGTGCTCCCGGAAATGCCTGCCTGGGCGACTATGATGGAATTCTCGCCTACGACGACATTGTGCGCTATCTGCACCAGATTGTCAATCTTGGTCCCCTTGCCGATCACGGTCTTCTCAAAGCGCGCCCTGTCTATGGTGACATTGGCGCCGATATCAACGTCATCCTCAATAATAACCACCCCTATCTGCGGGATGCGTTGATGCACGCCTTCGACATTGGCGAAACCAAAGCCGTCTGAACCGATGACCGTGCCGCTGTTTATGACCACGCGGTTGCCGACGGTAACTCGCTCGCGGATGGATACATGCGGGTACAAAAGGCAGTCTGCGCCGATAGTGGTCTGTTGACCGATGTAACAGGCGGCATAAATGATGCTTCGGTCTCCGATAGATGCGCCGTCCTCGATGACGACGTGCGGCCCTATCGAAATATCTTTACCAAGGCGCACTTCTTTGCCGATAACCGCGCTCGCATGAATACCCTTGGCCGGCCGGCTTTCCGACGGAATCAGGGAAGAAAGCAGCCGGGCAAAGGCAACGGAAGGGTTGTCGGTAAGGATCAGGGAAACCGGGGCTTGCTTAACCTCACGGGAAACGATGACCGCCGATGCGCGGGTCTTTTCAAGGAAAGCCGAATACCGGGGGTTTGCAAGAAAGGTAATATCCCCTGCTGAGGCCTCCTTGATCCCTGAGATGCCGGTGATGACGGTATCTGCGTTACCGACTATCTCCCCCTGGATAAGCGCCGCTATTTCGCGTACAGTTGTGCGCATACTGAGTTATTTTTTGTAACTTTTACTAAGGATATCCATTACCTTATCGGTAATATCCAGGCCCTTGTCCTGATAGACAAGCACCCTGTCATTAAACACAAGGGTGTAGCCCTCTTTAGAAGCATACTGGCTCACCGCTGCCTCGATATCCTTAAGGATCTCTTTCATCTTCTCATCCTGCTCTTTGCGCAGGTCGGTCTGCTGCTGGCGGTCAAAATCCTGCAGGGATTTGATCTTGGACTGCAAATCCCCCTTTTTGGCTTCCTTTTCTTTCTCGCTTAAGAGGTTCAATTTCTCCTGCAGCTGCTTGAGTTCATTGACCTTTTTTTCGCGCTCGGTATTATACGCGGTTTCTTTTTCATTCAAGACCTTGTCGTAATCCTTGGTTTTGCCGTATTCGGCAAAAAGACGGCTCAGGTCCACGTAGCCTATCTTATCGGCCGCCTGGGCAGTGGTGATCCCCCCAAGGAAAACAAACGCCAGCGACAATAAAACCGCTTTCTTCATACAGTACTCCTTTCTCTGTTTTTAAATTTCTGTTGTGAGGGGAAAAACGTTTTGCGGATTTTCAATGCCTTCTAAAAACCATGGCTCATGCTGAAATGGAACTTTCCGTCCCCTTTATCCTCTTCTCCGGGTTCTTTATTAAACGGTATGCCGTAATCGAGCATAATAGGCCCGATGGGGGTTTTAATGCGCAGACCAAGGCCGGCGCTGGACTTCAGTCCTCCGGAGCCAAGATCGTCCATTTTAGCCCATACATTGCCGACATCGTAAAATACCGCAACTTTCAGGAAATTGAACAAGGGGTAGGTATACTCGACGTTACCGATGAGCATTGACTCCCCGCCCAGGGGGTCCTTAGAAACCGCATCGATTGGGCCCACCTTTCTCTCCTCATATCCCCTGACGGTGTATGCGCCGCCGGCAAAAAACCGCTCATATATGGGGATCTTCTGAGAATCTCCGTAGGTATCGGCGACGCCCACACGGCTGCGAAACTCCAATACCGAACCTCTGGGAAGCGGGAAATAGTGCGAGTAGCGGCCGTAGAACTTCCAGAAATCCTTATCTCCGCCGAAAGGCCCTCCTGCGTATTCCATCGAACCGCTTAACAGATCGCCCCTGGTAGGATCAAAAACATTATCCCGGTGATCGTAGGTAAGACCGAGCTTGCCGCTGCTTATGGAATTCTGGCCGTATTCGCTCTTGAGGTCGCTGGTTGCGTTATCGGTAATATTGGTAATGTCGATATTGTCATACCGGTACATAATATCTGCGCGCAGGTATTCGGAAAGCTCCTTACCCAGCCTGATATCGCCTCCGGTAACGTCTTCGTCATAACCGTAACCGATATCGGACTCCCTCTTGTGTGTTCGTTTATAGAGGTCGAACCCAAAGGAAACCGGGTAATCAAAAAGCCACGGTTCGGTGAAACTCAGGTCAAAACTTTCGCTGACGGTACCGAGAGACGCCCTCAGCCTCAGGTTCTGGCCGTCACCGGTGAAATAAGGAAAATTTTTCCAGTCGAAGTTCTTCTGCTCTACTTCGATGAACCCGACGAACTCATCGACGCTGGAATATCCTCCCCCGAAGCTGAATGCCCCGGTCTTTGCTTCCTTGACATCCACGACAAGGTCTTTCTTGTTCGCTGCTCCGCTGGATGAATCTTCGGTATCATAGCTGATCTCCTCGAAATAACCGAGGTTCTGCAGCCTCTCCTTGCTGCGCTTGAGCTTTTCTCCGTCAAACCTGTCCCCGGGCTTAATCCTCAGCTCACGCCGCACAACCACATCCTTTGTTTTGATGTTGCCGCGGATCTTTATCTTATCCACATAGGCGACGTCATTCTCGGTTATCGCGTAGAAGACATCGATCCTGTTAGTCTCGGGGTTCAGGGAAACCGAATCCTGGACCTGGGCAAAGATGTAGCCGCGGTCAAAATAAATCCCCTGGACATTAATCACATCCGCCCTGAGCGCTTCCTGGCTGAAGACCTTTCCCGGCGTGCACTCCTTAAGCGCAGCCAGTATCTCTTTCTGTGCAACCTGGGCGTTCCCTGAGACGGTAACGCTGCCAACCAGGTATTTCTGCCCTTCTTCTACGGTGATAAAGACGTACAGAAGAGGCCTTTTGGGGTTACGTTTGAGCTCGTAGCTTACGGCGATATCGGCAAATCCGTTTTTACGGTAAAACGCCTTTATACGTTCCATATCCTCTTCAAGGACATCTTCCTTCAGCAGACCGGCGTTCAAAAGCCAGGCCCTTTTTGTCTTCATTAATCTAAGGATCCGGGAATCGGAAAAGGCCTTATTTCCTTCGACGGTTATGTTCTTAATCTTGATGCGCTTGCCTTCGGTTACGCTGAAGGTTACCTTCGCCTTATTGGTATCCTTATTAGTGTCAATCTGAGTGATGATCTCGACATCACCGAACCCCTTCTTTTCATAAAGCTTCCTTATCGTCTCTACGTCTTCGGCAAGCCGCGGATGGTCCAGATACTGGGCCTCCTTGGTCTTGAGCAGCTCTTTCAATTTATCTTCTTTCATAGTCAGGCGCCTGATGCCGGAAAAAGCAATTTTTTCTATGATCGGCCTCTCCACAACCCTGACTACTATCTTCACCCCTCCCTGAAAGTCCTCGGTATCGATGTTGATATCGCTGAAATAACCCAAAAGATACAACCGCTTCAGGTCGTCGCTGGCAACGTTCTCCAGGTAAGGAGAGCCCACCCTGGTCTTCATTTTGGAAAGGATCGTATTGGTACTAATGGATTTATTGCCTTTGACCTCTATGGCGGTAACGTTCTTTAAGGTTGTTTCCTGGGCAGAAGTGGCTGATGGAGCATCCTGGGCAAAAAGGCAGGGAGCAGCTAAGGCAAACAGTAAGCAAAAAAACAAAAAAGGGAGAAAAAATGTCTTGCGCATTGGGGGTATTATATAGGAATTAAGGAGAGAAATCAACGTTTTTTTGCCTATTCGATGCGGGCAATGTTCTCAAATCGCGTGTATTCCTTGATAAACGTCAGCTTCAGCGACCCGACCGGGCCGTTACGCTGCTTGGCAATGATGACTTCGGCAATCCCTTGGTTATCCGGGGTGGGATTATAATACTCTTCTCTCAAAAGCAGCACAACCACGTCGGCATCCTGCTCGATGGCTCCGGATTCCCTTAAGTCCGAAAGCTGAGGCCTGTGATCGGTACGCGACTCTACCGCCCGCGAAAGCTGGCTTATCGCCACCACGGGGATATTGAGCTCGCGCGCAAGCGCTTTAAGTGACCGGGATATCTCAGAGATCTCCTGCTGCCTGCTTTCAATATTGCCGGAACCGCGCATAAGCTGCATGTAATCGAGCACGATCAGCTGGATGTCCTGGTGGGCTTTAAGCCTGCGGGCCTTGGCGCGCAATTCCATGACTGAGATCGCCGGGGTATCGTCTATGAAAATAGGAGACTCCGAAAGCTTACCGGCTGCTGCGGTCAGGCGGGGCCAATCGGAGGAGGCAAGGTAGCCGGTACGCACCTTATTGGCATCCACGCGGGCATGTGAACAGAGCATGCGTTGCGCAAGCTGCTCTTTGGACATCTCAAGACTAAAAATCGCGATAGGTATCTTCTCGACGATGCCGGCATATTCTGCCATGCAAAGCGCCAGCGCACTCTTGCCCATGGAAGGCCTGCCGGCGATGATAATAAGGTCCGATGGCTGTAACCCAGCGGTCTTGATATCGAAATCTATATACCCGGTAGGTATGCCGGTAACATGAGTTTTTTTCTGATACAGCCGGTCAATAGTCTCAATGCTGTCCTTAATAACCTCCTTGAGCGGCATGTAGCTGCCCTTGGCCCTGCGGTCGGTGACCTCGAAAATGAACCGTTCTGCGCTGTCAACCACCTCTTCGATCTGGCCTTCGCTTTCATAGCACATCGAAACGATACGGGTGGAATTATTGATCAAGGTGCGCAGAATGCTCTTCTCCCTGACGATGGAAACATAGTGGTTGATGTTGGCTGCCGTAGGCACCGAATTGACCAGCATTGTCAGGAAACTGGCTCCTCCGACGTCTTCCAGTGACCCCCGGCGCTTTAATTCGTCGGTGAGGGTAATAAGGTCTACGGCCTTATTGGCGTTAAAGAGGTCGGCAATGGCCTCGAATATCTTCTGATGGGCGTCTTTGTAAAAGCAGCCGGCATCGAGGGACTCAAGAGAAACCGAAACGGCCTCTTCGTCGATGAGCATCGAACCCAAAACTGCCATCTCGGCTTCCAGGTTTTGCGGAGGGACTTTTTCGAGGACTGTATCAGGCATCTACTTCTTGACTATCCAGACTTTAATCTTAACGGAGATCTCCGGGTGGAGCTTAACCGGCACTTCGTATATCCCCAGTGATTTGATCGGCTCATCCAGGAGCACGCTCCCTTTCTCAACCGGTATGCCTTCATCCTGTATGGCCTTGGTTATCTCCGAAGCATTAACACTCCCGTAAAGAGAATCCCCTTCTTCCTGGGTCAGTACCGGTATGGTAAGCGCCAGGCCTTCCAGGCGGGCTTTGAGCTCCAGCGCTTTTTTCTTCAAATTCTCCTGGTCGGCGAGCCTGCGGCGCTTCTCTGCCTCCAGTTTCTGCAGGTTTGCTGCCGTCTTGGGCATGGCCAGGCCCCTGGGGATAAGGTAATTACGGGCAAAACCGTCTTTCACTTTGAGGACTGTGCCTGCCTTACCGACCTTTTCAACATCCTGACTCAGTATAACTTCCATAGTGTTTCCTTTCAGACAATAAATATGTTTTAGGCGCGGGTGTAGGGCAAGAGGGAAATAAAACGCGCCTGCCTGATTGCTTCGGCGACGAGCCTCTGGTGTTTGGCGCAATTGCCGGAATAGCGGCTGGAGACGATCTTGCCTCTTTCTTTAATAAAAGATTCCAGGAACTTCGTGTCCTTATAATCTATGGTCCTGTTTTTATCGGCGCAGAAACGGCAGACCTTTCTGCGCAGGCGAAAACCCTTGTCAGTCTTTTTGCCTGCCTGTTTTCCTTTCTTAAGCGGCCCCTTGGTTGTCTTAGGCTTCATCGATTTTTCCCTCGCTTTCATCAAGCCACGCCGAGTCGGTCGCAGGTTCCTGGTCAACCGGCCCTGCCTGCGCCTCGCCTGCTCCCCGTGCGCCGGAAGGCTGGCCCAGGAACTGCACCCGCTCTGCGCGGACTTCAATCACATTACGTTTCTGCCCCGAGGCATCTTCCCAGGAGCGCGATTGCAGCCTCCCTTCCACCAGAAGGGAGCTGCCTTTATGCAAATACTGATTGCAGCTTTCTGCCTGTTTATCCCAGACGACTGCCGTGATAAAACAGGTCTCTTCTTTGAATTCCTGGCTGTTTCTATCCCTGAACTTCCTGTTTACCGCCATGCGCAGGTTCACTACCGCTGTCCCCTGAGGCGTATAGCGAAGCTCAGGGTCTTTGGTCAAATTACCGATCAATAGGACTTTGTTAAACGAAGCCATCTCTTTTTGCCTCTCTTTTTTAGACTCCCTTGGTGGTGAAAATAAGGATGAGCATCAGCAGGGAAAGAACCAGGAATAACACGCCAAAAGCTACGCGGGCCCTCGTCGTTATCATCGTTTTGTCGAGATTAACCATTGCTTTATCCAAAATTTCTTTTAACACGGACACGACTTTGGCGCCGAGCAATAGGTCCAGCCCTGCCAGAAGCCCGATAACGCTGGCAAAGATCGCTACGCCCCTTATTAAACTGATGATCGCCATTTCATCCATATGCCCTCCTTGGGTTGGCGGTAGTGTTAGGCGCTTTTAATCCTGTACGGTTATTAACACGCGTAACACGTTCTCGTTCAACTTATATGCGTGCCTCAGTTTCGCTATCGCAGAACCCTCGGCAGTAAAATTAAGAAGATAATAGACCCCTTCGGTAAACTTATTAATGGGGAAACACAGCTTCCTTCTTTCCGACCACAAACCTGCCTTTGTCACGCTGCCGTTATTTTTGACGACCTGATCGGACAGCTGGGCAAAAAGTTCTTTTCGTTCATCCTCGGAAAGGGTCGGCTTGACGATAAACATCGCTTCATACTTGTTCATTCCATACTCCTCTTATTATACGCGTTCATTGCCTGGGCGGCGCCTTTGGCAACCCACTCGCTGCAACAATCCCCCGCACGGGCAATTATGCCGGGAAGCGAGGCTTTTTCTTTTTTCAAAAAAGGAGAGAGCACAAAATCAGCCGCATCCTTTTCTGCCGGAGGCCTGCCGATACCAATACGCAGACGGCAGAATTCGCTCCTGCCTAAGGCGTCTATGATCGATGCCAACCCCCGGTGGCCGCCGGAAGAGCCGTTCGGCCTGATCTTAAACCTGCCGAATTCAAGGTCCAGATCGTCACAAACCACCAGGAGATCGCCGGGCGCAACTTTATATTTCTCGGCAAGCAGTTTTACCGCCCCCCCTGAGAGGTTCATGAAGCTTAAGGGAAGCGCCAGCAGAACGTTGTGCCTATCGATTTGAGTTGCGCCGCTTAAGGCCGGGATGCTTTTCTCTTTTTTCAGTGAAACGCCGTGTTCTTTTGCCAGCGTTTTAACAACGGTAAATCCGATATTGTGCCGAGTATCGGTATAAATCCTTCCAGGGTTCCCTAGACCCACGATCAGTTTCATCCGTAATACGCCAAGAGCCCTATTTCTCCTTCTTTTCTTCCTTCTCTTCCTCGCCGGCAACCTCTTTCTTTTCTTTGATAACTTCCGGCTCTTTCTGCTCTTCTCCCTCAGCGCCTGCTGCGGGAACCTCTTCCTGTATCGGAGCGGAAATCGTCAGGACAACCGCTTCGGGGTCAGTAGTGATCTTGGTGTTGGCCGGTGCGACAATATCCTTGACCTGTATGGAATCCCCCATCTTGAGGGCGCTGACATCCACCTCGATCTCTTTGGGTATATTGGTAGGCAAGCATTCGACTTCTATCTCCCATAATATATGCTCAAGCGAGCCGCCTTCCTGCTTTACGCCTATCGCTTCGCCCTTGGCAACAACAGGGACATTGATCTTGATCGCCTTTGTCAGGGAAATCTCGTTAAAATCTACGTGGATTATGTCTTCGCTGACCGGGTCATACTGGATCTCCTTGATCAGGCATGACCGGGGTTTCTGCTTTTTGTCGTCTTTTATCCTGAGGCTGATAACCACGTTCTCAAGGCGATGATGATGCACCAATCCCAGAAGCACCTTGTGCGAGACCTGTATCGGCTTTGCCTCTTTCCCTTCGGAATATACCACTGCCGGTATATAACCTTTGTCGCGCAGGTCTTTAACCTTTGCCCTGCCCGTGCCTTCCCTTATTTCCGCGTCCAACAATATCTCTTCCATAGAATATGCTCCGTCAGTAATGCTTCTTTTTCAGTCAAACAGACAGCTCACCGATTCTTCCATATGAATACGTTTAATGGCCTCGCCCAGTAATTCGGCGATCGACAAAACCCTGATGCGGGGATGCTGCTTTTCTTCAGGCAGCGGGATGCTGTCGGTTATGATCAGCTCTTTAAGGTCTTTGCATTTATCAATGCGTTCCACCGCCGGACCGGATAAAACGCCGTGGCTGATAGCGGCCCTGACGCTCTTGGCCTTCGCCTCTTTCAGTGTCTCGACTGCCTCGATGAGGGAGCTGCCGGTTGCAATCAAATCATCCACAATGAGCGCATCGCGCCCCTCCACCTCGCCGAGTATATGCATAACCTCGGTCTTATCGGGAGAAATCCTTCTTTTATCAATGATCGCCAGGGCTGCGCCCATTCTTTTTGCGTAGGCGCGCGCCATTTTTATGCTACCGACATCCGGAGAAACCACCACCGTATCCTTCAAAAGCTTGTTCTTTTCAAAATGAGAGATGAACACCCCCACCGCAAAAAGATGGTCAACCGGGATGTCGAAAAACCCCTGGATCTGTCCAGCATGCAGGTCCATAGTCAGAATCCTGTTGGCGCCGGCAACGGTCAGGAGGTTGGCAACAAGCTTGGCAGTGATAGGAACGCGCGGCTGGTCCTTCCTGTCCTGACGCGCGTATCCGAAATAAGGCACGACTGCGGTTATGCGCTGGGCTGATGCCCTGCGCAGGGCATCAAGCATAATCAATAATTCCATCAGGTTCTCATTCGGCGGCGGACAGGTGGGCTGCACCACAAAAACGTCTTTACCGCGCACGTTCTCGTTAATCTTAATGCGGATCTCGCCTTCGCTGAAACGGTTAACCAACGCATCGGAAAGCTTGATATTCAGATACCCGCAGATATCTTTTGCCAGCTGCGGATGCGCGTTGCCGCTAAAAACCATCATCTTATCCATACATTACCTCTTGGTATGCCGTACCCGGCGCGCCAGGCGCCGTGCAGGAACACCGACGACCGTAGTGCCCGCGGGCACAGAAGCGCCCCTGGTTACCACCGACCCTGCTCCGGTAGTTGCCCGGGCTCCGATTTTAACAGGGGCCACCAACACGGTATCGCACCCGATAAAGGCATTATCCCCGATTGAGGTTATGCCCTTTTTGGTTCCGTCGAAGTTGGCGGTAACGCTGCCTGCGCCTATATTGACCGATGTGCCGAGACGGCTGTCTCCGATATAGCTAAAGTGTTTTACGAATGTTTTTGCGCCGATTGCGGAACGCACGACCTCAAGGAAATTACCGGCCACGACATCGTTACCGAGTACCGTGCCTTCCCTGAGGTGGATAAAGGGGCCTATAGAACAATGATTACCAATTTTAACATCCCTTTCAATCACTGTAAAGGGATAAATCACGGTGTCGGCGCCGATGGAAGTGCCGTATGCTATAAAGGAAGTCCGCGGGTCGATGATCGTCACGCCTTGCTCCATCAGGGACTCGTTTATGCGCTCCTGCATGATCAGGCCAGCCTTGCTGAGTTCTGCGCGGGAATTGATACCTTTGGCCTCGTCAGCATCCTCAAGCACAACCCCTTCGATGATGCTGCCCTTTTGATAGAGAATGGATATGGCGTCTGTCAGGTAATACTCGTGGGTACGCCTGCTTTTCTTTATCTGTTTAAGCGATGCCCTCAGGCTATCTGCGTCAAAACACATAATGCCGGTATTAATCTCTTTTATCCCCTTCTGAAAATCATCGGCGTCCTTCTCTTCGACAATACCAGAGATAGTGCCGTAGCGGTCACGCAGGATGCGGCCATAACCTTTCGGTTTCTCGATTTTGGCGGTAAGGAGCGTAACAGCGGGATGGGCCTGGTTATGAAACGCAAGGAGTTTTTCAACAGTTTGGGGCTTCAATAAAGGGGTGTCGCCGTAGAGCACCAGAACCGTGCCTTTAAATCCTTTCAAGAGGGGCAATGCCTGCTTTACCGCATCGGCAGTACCCAGCAGCCTTTTTTGCCTGACAACTGAGGTCTTCCCCCGCAAAATACCTTCCACCTGTGCCCGGCCGTGGCCTACAACCGTAATTGCCTTTGCGGGCTTGAGCTGAACTAGAAGGTCAAGCACGTAAGCCAGCATCGGCCTGCCGCAAAGAGGATGCAGCACCTTAGGCAGCGCCGATTTCATGCGCGTGCCCTCCCCGGCTGCTAAGATGATGACGGCGACGTCTTTAAATCGTTTTGGCATACGCATAGGTGCCTTCCTTTTATTTCTTCCCCCTCGCTTAAGCACGTGAAAATTTTTGGCGCTTTGTACCAATAATTTTCGCGTAGACTTCGGAGTGAATTCTTAAAGTTCGAATAACCGGGATTATTTAGCGCCTCGCGTAAACAGGCGAAAATTCTGTCGCCTGTCGGCTCCACAATTTTCAGTTATGCTTCGGCACGGATTTTTTTGCGAAGCAAAAAAATCCAGTTGCCCGGTGAGGATTCGAACCTCAACACTCAGACCCAAATTCTGATGTGCTACCATTACACTACCGGGCAGTTGTCCTGATCCAGGGATTAATCGGCGTCAAATTCGGAATGCCCGGCATCAACGGTTGAGCCCGTTTTCTTCTCGTGTTCGTAGGCATCCAGTATCCTCTTCTGAAGATACTCCCTGAACGACTGGGTAATAGGATGGGCCAGATCTTTATGTTCCGACTGAGCGCTGCCTGCTGCATCCGGGCCCGTGGGCCGGGGGCTGAAAGGAAGCTGCGCGCCGCACTGGTTGCAATACTTGCTGCGTGCCTCGTTCTTAAACCCGCATTTCGGGCACGGCTGCTTGACTTTTCTGGAAGGCATAGCAATAAAAAGGCCGTTTGCCCCCTCTATGACCTTGATGTTGCGCACGACAAACGCATTATCGAAGGTGACGGTCGCATAGGCCCTGAGCTTCTTATCCGGCGAATCTTTAAGGAAAATCCTGACCTCGCTAATCTCCATATGGTGGCCTCCTTCTGATGCCTTCCTTAGCGGGTACGAACAGCGAATACCCGCCATCGCCTGTTGCTCTTAGTAATCCGTCTTAATAAAGTGAAAGCCTCCTTCCGGGAAGAGCAGATCCCGAATACCGACGGACCGCTCCCCGACATCAATACAGACCGGCAACCTGCTGCAGCGAGGGCCTCTTCAACGCGCCTGACCGCGGGATATAAGGATCTTGTCACATCCTGCAGGCTGTTAAATAAGGCGTTTTCCAGCAGGCGGTAGTCGCCTTTTTCTAATGCTAAATGTGTTATTTTAACATTATATTTTTTCCTTGTCAATGACCCTCTTGTGCCTCTTTTGAGCTTTTCCGGAAGCTTATCCCATGCTCTATAAATGGCCGGGGTAGGGACCATTATCCGGGGTACCACCACTACGTGCCAGAGGACCCTCTTTGACAGGCGCAGGAGCGGCTTTATCCGTTCTCCCCTGCCTGATACTTCTGCAAACGGTGAACCGCAGACAAAAAACGGCACATCGCTGCCTATGCGGGCTGCTAAAAGCAGGAGTTCCCTGCGGGAAAGCCTAAGCCCCCAAAGCTTGTTAAGCGCAAGCAGGGTTGCCCCTGCATTACTTGACCCGCCACCCATGCCTGCTCCGACAGGGATACGCTTGATTATCCGTATATCGGCCCCCAGGGAAACCCTGCAATACTCCTGCAAGAGGCGGGCGCTTTGGTAAACCAGATTTTTTTCGCTTGTTCGCGGTAATTGGTTTGAATCCGAAGAGATGCTTATGCGGGAGTCTTTGCGCAATGCAAAGATGAGCGTATCAAAGAGGTCTATGCGCTCAAATATGCTCTGTATGCTGTGGTAGCCATCCCGGCGTTTTGAAAGGACCCGAAGGAAAAGATTTAATTTAGCAAAAGAGGGGACGGTAAGCTTTTTCAAATCAGATTACGCGGCTACGGAAAGCGCGGCCTTTTCGATATCAAGACTGGTCAGGTTATACTCTTTCAGGAGGTCCTGCGGTTCTCCTGACTGGCCAAACCTGTTCTTAATCCCTACCCGGGCAACCCTGGTAGGGCAGGTCTCTGCCACTACTTCGTCAATAGCAGAGGCAAGGCCTCCGATGACCGTGTGCTCTTCACAGACGACAATCCCCTTCGTTGAACGCGCAGTTTCGCGTATCGCCTCGCTATCCAGAGGCCGGATGGTGTGGATATTGAGTACCCGTGCCTGTATGCCTTTTTGAGCGAGGTTCTCTGCTGCTTCCAGGGCAGAGGCAACCATCAGGCCGCAGGCGAAGATGGCGACGTCTTTGCCTTCCCGCAGCACCTGCGCTTTACCGAGCTTAAAGTCTCCCTTATTTTCAATAGTCGGGATGCGCGGCCTGCTTAAACGCACGTAGAACGGACCCGGGGTAGAGGCGCATAGGAGAACGGCCTGGCGCGTCTGAGGGCCGTCGCAGGGAACAACTATGCGCATATTCGGTATCACCCTCATAAGAGAAATGTCTTCAAGCGCCTGGTGGCTTGCTCCGTCTGGGCCGACGGTAATGCCGGCGTGAGTAGCGACGATCTTAATATTAAAATTATTGTAGGAAACCGAGTTGCGGACCTGGTCCCACGCCCGGCCGGTGGCAAAGATGGCGAACGTGGAAACAAAGACTGTTTTGCCGCAGCTGGCCATCCCAGCGGCGGTTGCCATCATGTTCTGCTCGGCAACGCCAAAATTAAAAAACCTCTCCGGGAACTCTTTTGCGAAGACACCCGTGCGCGTAGAGCTTGAAAGGTCAGCGTCAAAGACAACTATATCTTTATGCTCCCTGCCCAACTCGACAAGCGTCTGGCCGTACACATCCCGCTGATACAATTGCTCTGCCATCGTATGCTCTCTTCTTTATGGTAAAATCTTCACTTCAGTTCCTGCAAGGCCTTCTCTGCCTCTTCCTTGGTGGGCGCACGGCCGTGGAAATCAACGACATTCTCCATAAACGAAACGCCTTTCCCCTTTACCGTACGGCCGATAATAACCGTGGGCTTTCCTTTGACTGCCTTTGCTTCGTCGTAGGCCGATATAATCTGCTGCATATTGTGGCCGTCGATCTCGATCGTATGCCAACCGAACGCCTTCCACTTCTGGGCCAGCGGCTCTAAGTTCATGACGTCGCAGGTCCTGCCGTCTATCTGGAATCCGTTATAATCGACAATGGCGCAGAGGTTATCACAGCGGTAATGGCTGGACGCCATTGCCGCTTCCCAGATATTCCCCTCCTGTATCTCTCCGTCACCCAGAAGCACATATACGCGGTAATCAAGCTTATCGATCCTGGCTGCCAGGCTCATACCCAGAGCAACCGATAGCCCTTGCCCAAGCGAACCGGAAGCAACCTCTACGCCGGGGGTGCGCCTGTCCGGATGCCCCTGCAACATAGACCCCAGTTGCCGCAGGGTAAACAAATGTTCCTGGGGAAAATATCCTGATTCGGCAAGCACGGCATACCATAAAGGGCAGCAGTGCCCTTTTGACATATGGAAACGGTCGCGCAAAGGCCAGGAGGGTTCTTTGGGGTTATGGCGCAACACGGAAAAGAAAAGCGCGGTGATCAGGTCAGTCGAAGAAAGGCTTCCGCCCGGGTGCCCCGAACCTGCCTTGGCAAGCATCTGGATTATCAACCGACGGACGCGCTTTGCTTTTTCCTGAAGTTCGCTTATCTGGGTCATTGTTTCTTCAACCTCTCTATTTTTTGCTTGATATCATCCTGCCGGGGGTCAAGCTCAAGGGATTTCTCCCAATGTTGCCTTGCCTTCTGTGTTTCCCCAAGCCGATAATATGCCTCACCAAGATGGTCTAAAATAACCGGGTCATCCAGGGATTGGGTTGCCCGCTCAAGTTCCCTGACCGCATCCTCGAGCCTGCCCTGCTTGAAATATAGCCAGCCCAGGCTATCGATATAGGCGGGGTTCTCAGGGTCAAGCTCCAGGGCCCTCTTTATCATTTCTCCGGCGCTATCGAGATTCTTCCCCTGCTCGACGTAAAAATATCCCAGGTAATTAAGGGCTTCGGGGTAGTCGGGCTCCAGCGCAATCGCCTTCTTAAGCTCCTCCTCAGCCTCAGGATGCCTGTTTGTCAATTCGTAAATGTTGCCGAGGTAAAAATGGGATTCGGCGTCACCGGGAACCAGCTCTAAAGTCAGTCGGAAGACCTTTTCGGCATCTGGTAGCCTTTTCTGCTGCAGGTAGATCCTGCCCAGGCTTTTATAGATCTCGAAATTCTTGGGGTCAAGCTTGGAGGCATTTTTGAGGGCAGTTTCGTATTCCCGGCTTGCTTTATCCGTTTCGTTGCGGAAGGAATACAGCAGGGCAAGTAAGGCGTGAGCCTCCACTGTTTCGGGGTCTAGCTCGGCAACGAGATTGAGCTCCTGGATCGCTTTCTGAAGTTCGTTGTTCTTTATGTAGCCGATCGCCAGGCTCAGGCGCAGGAAGGCATTGGTGCGGTCCTGCCGGACAGCCAACCGGTATTCTTCGATCGCCGCCTGCGTATCCCCCAGGGTTTCATGCACGCGCGCCATGATGTAATGGCTCAGCGCCCCGGAAGCCTTCCTGTCCAAAGCAAAAGCGCTCTGGCAGCCTGCAAAGAGGAAACATAAAGCAACGGCGCAACACAACCGCCTTGCCAGTTTCGTACGTATCGGTATCATGAAGCACATCCAAAGATGCGGAGCAAAACCACCTGCCGATTAACCCCAATCCCTCTTCTTCAGATGACGCAGACGCCGACGCATCTTTTTCCTTTTATGCGTGCGGATCTTCCTTCTTTTTCTCTTCCTGCCGCAAGGCATCCTCTGCCTCCCTTAAAAGCCTTTAAACAATCACTTTGTTTAAAGGGTATTCTATGATCCCCTGGGCGCCAGCCCGTTTAAGCTGAGGGATCAGCACCCGAACGACCTTCTCGTCGATAACCGTCTCAACCGCAAACCACCCGCTGTTGAAGAGCCCCGAGATAGTCGGTTCTTTAAGCGCCGGTAAAAGCGCTATGACCTTTTTAAGGTCAGCCTTCCTGACGTTCATCTTCAGGCCGACCTTTTCTTCCGCCGAGATAGCCCCTCTTAAAAGAAGCGCGATCTGTTCCATCTTTGCCTTTTTCCAGGGGTCCCTATAAGAATCTTTGTTGGCGATGAATTGGGTGGTAGATTCCACTATGGTGAGCATTTCACGCAGTTTATTGGCTTTGAGGCTGCGGCCGGTCTCGGTAAGCTCAACGATGGCGTCAACCAGGCCTGCGCTTACCTTCACTTCGGTAGCCCCCCAGCTGAATTCCACCTCGACATTCACCTTGTGCTCCTTAAAATACCTGCGCGTGACATTCACCAGTTCGGTAGCGACACGCCTTCCCTCCAGGTCTTTAACGGTCCTTATGGATGAACTTTCCGGTACCGCCAACACCCACCTGACCTTATTGAGGCTCTGTTTTGCATAGACAAGGTCGGTGACCGCGGTGACCTGCGAGTCATTCTCCAGCACCCAGTCGGTACCGGTAATGCCGCAATCGAGGGCTCCGTCTTCGACGTACCTGGACATCTCCTGGGCACGAAGCAAGACTGCCTCGATTTCGGGGTCATCTATGGACGGGAAATAGGAACGCTCGGAAGAGAGCGCGGCGTTAAAGCCGGCTTTCTTGAATATCTTGAACGTAGCCTCCTGGAGGCTGCCCTTAGGCAGGCCAAGCTTCAGAATCCTCTGTCGGACATTTTGTGCGAATGCCTGTTGTGCCATAATACCTCTTCCTTAAGTAACGGGCTTTTATTATACAAACATTACATTATTTTGTAAAGGAAAAACAAGAACATTTTTAATTGAAAAGGGTTTTATTTCGTCTATAATAATTCTCGTCGTTTCACCCAAAGGAGTAAAGCATGCTTAAAATCTTGCGCAATAAGAAAACGGCTAAGCGGATATGGATAGGCCTTGCCCTGATCATTGTACCGGCCTTTGTCCTCTGGGGATCAGGAAGCATGGTGCGGGATAAAGAAAGCTCCGGTTATGCCGGCAGGATGTTCGGAAAAAAGATCCCCTATCAAAAATTCCGGGACGCCCTCAACGCGACAAAAAACCAGATGATCATGCAGTTCGGCGACGATCTCAAAGACAGGGAGAAGGAATTTGACCTGCAGGCAATGGCATGGGAAAGGCTGCTGTTACTCTCGGAGGCGCGCAAACGCAAACTCTCCGTCAGCGACAGCGACGTCATCGCATGGATCCAAAGCGTGCCTTTCTTCCAAAGGAAAGGCTCCTTCGACAATACCTTTTACCTTCAGCTCCTGGAATACACCTTCCGCACCCCCCCGCGCGTTTTTGAAGAACAGGTGCGCGAAAACCTGATTCTGGCAAAGCTCTTCGAAGAAATCACCTCAGCGGTCAGCTTAACCGACCAGGAGATTCATGATGCCTACCGTAAGGCGAACGAAAAAGTCGCTATTTATTACGTGACCGCCCAGATATCAGACTTTATGCAAGGGGTCTCTTTTACCGATGAAGAAGTCAGCGACTATTTCCGGAAAAACTCAAGTAAATTCAAGCAGCCGCTTTCCTTTAATCTTGAGTATATATTTCTGGAAGGCGCCAGGTACAACGAAGAAGAGCTTAAAAAGAAGATCCAAGATATGGCAGGCACGCTGAACAAAAAAGGCGCTGATTTTAACAAGATCGCCTCGGAATTCGGGACAGACATCCAGGTCAAAGAAACCGGGATATTTTCGCAGGCAGACCCCATACCCGGTATCGGCTGGGCGCCGGGGATATTAAACCTGGTGGCTGACCTGCGGCCGGGACAATTCCTGCCGCTGGTGGCAATGGATAAAAATTACTATCTCATACGCCTTAAAGAGATAAAAGAGCCGTATATCCCGGATTTCGAATCGGTTAAAGAAAAGGTCAGAGAAGGGCTTATCAGGGAGAAGTCAGTGGAGCTGGCCAAAGCAAAAATCGAAGAAGCCCTCAAGAAGATGCGGGAAGGCTACCGTTTGCATCCCAAGGCATTTAACCTGGAAAAGGCAGCCAAGGCTGAGGGCCTGGGCTACGGCGCAACCGAACTCTTCAAATACGGAAGTTACATAGAAGGCATCGGGGCTTCAGATGTCTTCTGGGCCATCGGCCAGGGACTGAAAGAGGATGAGTTGAGCGACCCTATCGCAACTGTTTCCGGGTTCTATGTAATTAAATTGAAGGAAAAGGCTCCCGTCGACGAAGAAACCTTTGCTGCAGAAAAAAAAGACTTTACCCGCCAGCTGTTACAACAGAAGAAGATGGAATATTTCGGTAAGTTCCTGCGGGAACTGCGGACAAAAGCCCAGTAGAAGGTCTTTTAAGCAGTTACTTTAATGGCGTTAACCGGGCACTGTTCTGCTACTTCTTTCAGATTACAGGTTGCCGAAGCCTGGGCCTTGACATGCGCAACCCCGTCCCCCTGAACCTCAAAGACATCCGGACAAACCTGCTCGCATAAACCGCACCCAACGCATGTGGAAACATCTACGCTTACCTTCGACATCATTACCTCCTTAACGCTCAAGTAAACTTTCAAACATCTCTTCGTGTTCTACCTCTTCGGCCAGGATATGGGTCACGAGCTGATAGGTGATATTATCCTTGCCGAACGTCTTTTTGGCGATCTTGTTATACACCTCGATTGCCTCCGCTTCTGCTTCGGTGACAATGCGGATGATCCTGTTGATATCCGCGGTATTTTTTGGCGGCATCATATAGGGCGCATTTGCGTTCTTTTCAAGCTCCATAGGGTTTGCAAGAGGGGCCCCTCCCAATTTCACGATCAGGTCAGCCAATTCGCCGGCATGCTCAAGTTCGTCTTTGGCGAGCTTGTTTAAAGCCTCGCGGACTCCGCCGTACATCTTCCCCGAAACCGTCTGAGCCATATACCAATACAGGTAAAACGCCAGCCATTCATCCGCATATGCCTTGGTAAGGTCCTTAACAAGGTCCTTAAGGTTCAAATCAACTATTGCCCGCGCCTGTTTTCCCATACCGCACCCCCTTTTTTACTCTTCACTCGGTACTCAATATTCCGCACTAATCATATTCTTCTTCAGCTAGGCCTTGAGTCCGTATTTCTCTATATTAGCATCCGCTATCGCCTGGATCTTTTTGATTTCTTCCGGGTTATTCATCAGGTGTTTAAACCTCCCCTGGAGCTTAAGGTATTCCTCAACCGGCTTCGGCTGAATCTGGCGTACAGCAACCACCTTGCCGAATTCAAACTCTACCAGGGGATAGAGCCCGGTTTCAAACGCAGCTTTGGCTACCTGAATGGTGGCGCCCGATTCATGCCTCCAGCCAAGAGGACAGGGCACGTGGATCTGCAGGTATTTGGCGCCCTTTATAGAAAGAGCCTTTTTGACCTTGCGCTGCACATCATTAGGGAATGCAACCGAAGCGGTAGCTACGTAAGGGACTCCGTGGGCTGCGGCAATCTCAGGAAGCGGTTTTTTAGGCCGTATATTCCCCAGCGACTGAGAGCCAATAGGGCTGGTAGTAGTATTCGTATCAAAAGGGGTCAGGCCGCTGCGCTGTATGCCGGTATTCATATACGCTTCGTTATCGTAACAAACGTAGAGTATGTCATGGTTGCGCTCAAGCATGCCTGAAAGCGCCTGCAGGCCTATGTCGGCGGTCCCGCCATCCCCTGCCTGTGCGATGACGTTAATGGTATCTTTGGTGCCCATGAATTTAAGCGCGCTCTCTACGCCCGAAGCCACCGCAGCCGCGTTCTCAAACAGGGAGTGAATCCAGGGGACCTCCCAGGCAGTTTCCGGGTATTTGGTGGAAAAAACTTCAAGGCACCCGGTATTGTTAACCACGATGGTATTGGGGCCGGCGGCATCGATGACTAAGCGAGCTCCCAGGGACTGGCCGCAGCCGGCACAGGCGGTATGCCCTGAAGCAAATAGGTTTTTACTCATACTTCTCCTTTAAAAGCTCTGGTTTTAAATCTATGAATTCGCATGAGACTTCTTTAGAGGTCAACAGGCTGAAGATCTGCCTGACGGAATCCTTGGTGATGTCCCTGCCTCCCAATCCGGCGATAAAGCTGCTGATCACCTTAGGACCTTTTTTCTTTCCGCAGAAAACTGCCTTTATTTCTGAGGCAACCGGGGCATAAGAACCCAGGGACAGCGAACGGTCCAGCACCGCAACCTTGGGTATGTCTTTTAAGGCGTCAAAAACCTTCTGCGCGGGGAACGGCCTGTAGGCAGTAATCTTAAGCAAACCCACTTTCTTGCCTTTTGCCCTGAGCTCATCAACCACTTCTTTAACCGTGCCGCAGACAGAGCCCATTGCTACGATGACGCGGTCAGCATCCTTGGTATGGTATTGCTCAACGAGGCCGTTATAGGCGCGACCGAATACCCTGGAAAATTCCCCGGTTAAAACGGGAATCTTATCAAGGACTTTCTTCATCGTCTCCTGAATGGCATACCGCGTCTCCATATAACACTCCGGATCGGCTAATACCCCCATGGTAACCGGTTTGGCAGGATCCAGCTTGTAGAGCGGCCGGTACGCAGGAAGGAATTTATCCACATCTTCCTGGACAGGCATATCAACGGTTTCGATACCGTGAGTGAGGATAAAACCGTCCATGCACACCATCACCGGCAGCATTATCGAGTGATCCTCGGAAAGTTTATACCCCAGTACGTGAAAATCCGCTGCTTCCTGGATATCTTCGGCGAAAAGCTGTATCCAGCCGCTGTCGCGCAGGGAAATGGAATCCTGATGGTCGTTCCAGATGTTGATAGGAGCGGAGACTGCGCGGTTGGCACAGGTCATTACCAGGGGGAGCCTCAAGCCCGCAATATTAAAAAGGACCTCCATCATATAAAAAAGGCCCTGTGAACTCGTGGCAGTATAGGACCTGACGCCCGCTGCCACCCCTCCCAGCACAACCGAAGCAGCCGAATGTTCGGATTCGACATTTACGAATTGCGATTTAAGCTCTCCGTCAGCAACAAACTGCGCCAGCTCTTCGACGATGTGCGTCTGCGGGGTGATCGGGTAGGCTGAAATGACCCCGGGCTTGCACCTTTTGACTATTTCCGCTATTGCCCTGGAACCTTCTAAGAATTCTCTCATCGTTAATCCTTGCTTTCTTCCTTAACCATAATGATGTCTGCCTTGGGGCAGATGGCAGCACAATTGCCGCAGCCCTTACAGAACAAATAATCGCATCCGTAGGTATTCTTTTCATTGCCGGCAATACAGCCTTCGGGGCAAACCACCAGGCACATCTTGCACCCAATGCAGTTTTGCCTGAGGAATTTCGGTTTTACTTCGGTGCGCCAGGAGCCGGTCTTGTTGTTCCTGCTGGAGCCTGGCCTGGAAATAAGAGGGCCGAACATCTATTTCTTCTCCTTTATCTGACCTTTGACGAAATCAAAACCCTGGCGGGCTGCTTCGATATTCCCCTGCTCGGCCTTGCCCTTGAAGCGGTGCTTAATCGCCTCAAACAGGTATTCAAGCTCAATCTCGCCTGTGGCAGCCGCATATGCGCCCAACAAAGCGGTATTCCCCAGCGGCCGGCCGATAGCCTTAAGGGCAATCTCGTTAGCCGGGACCACAAACGCCTTTTGCTTGGGTTTAAGCTTGGGGGGCTGCATCCCTTCCCTGTGGTTTATTACGGCAACACCCGTATCCTTAAGGCCCGAGAAACAATTAAATCCCCGCATCAGCGTAGCGTCAACCACTATCACATAATCCGGTTCGTAGATCTGGCTGCGCAGCCTCACGGGCTTGGCATCAACCCGTACAAAGGCATTCATGGGCGCGCCCATCCTGGCAGCGCCAAAATGGGGGAAGGCGTAAGGGTACATGCCTTTTAGAAAATAGACATCGCCCAGAAGCGCGGCCGTGGTAATTGCCCCCTGCCCGGCACGGGCGTGAATACGGATCTCCTTCATTGCTGCAACTCCCTTCGTTATCAGGCAAAAAGCATATCTATGATATGATTTTTAAGATGGTTTGTCAAATATTTTTATTTTCCAATGTTTTTTCAAGAAGCGCGGCTGTTGAAGACAATAAGCCCAGGGCCTGCTCTGCCCGTTCGACGGTAAGCGTACCAAGTCCGCAGGCAGGGCTGATGCATAGCTGCCTCCAGAGCAGCTCTTCATCAAGCCCCTTCTGGGAAAATGCAGCGACCCCCTGCTTGATCTTCTCCATGAGCTCTCCTGGCGCCTCCGTTCCCGCGCTGCCAAAGGTAGGCACAATACCCCAGCAGAGGGCCCCGCCGCGCCCCAGAAAACCGGACAGCTCTTTGGCGTAAAGGGTAAGCTTATCCAAGAAGCCAAAAGCATCAAAATTGATGATATCAATGGTCGTAACATCGGTAAAAATGGACCAGTCCGTATTACCGCAGCAATGTACACCGGCCAAGACCTTGCCTCTCCTGACAAAGGATTGCGTCAGGGCAGAGAGCCCCTTTACGACATCCTCCCTGTTGATGGGGGTGTAAGCAGAGCCGAAACACCCCAGGAAAGGCTCGTCGATAAAAATGATTACGCTTTTGCCGAATTCTTCAAAAAATCTTATCTGCCATAAGGCCTTCTGCGCAAGGCCTTCAATAATTGCCTGCATAAAAACAGGCTCATGCAGCAGGCTTACGCCTCTTTCATCCTTGATCCCTCCGGCAAAGGTAAAAGGGCCGGTAATGTGGCACTTGATGTACCTGACGGAAGACCGGAATTTATCGTCTTGCCTGAGCCTGCTCTTAAAGGCATACAGCCCTGCGGCAGCGTATTCGCTTATTTTAAAATAATCAGGGTCTTTACTCAGAAGCTTCTCATAAAAACGCTCCAATTCCGCATCTTTATTTTGGGGGTCAAAAGCCAGGCCTTCATCCGTCAGCTTAAGGCAAGGCAGCCCTTCACTGAACTGCGCCACCATCCCCTCTGCAGCGCTCCTGCGGGTAAGCTGCGGCCAGAAAGGTATCTGCGGACAATGGCGCAACACTGTCTCAAGCGCCTCCTGCGGGTTCAAATGGGGGAGGCTGCCGATACCGGTAGCTAATCCTTTTATTCCCAACATGTTATATTCCTGGTTTAGATTTCGTGGCGTGCGAGCTTGCCGGTGGGGCAAATTTCCACAACTTCTTTTATTTGTACCTTAATTATGACCATTTGGTCGCGGATCGCCAACTCAAAATTCCGGTGTTTCTTCTCACTGGTGACTCCTTCGATAATCCGGCGCGCCGAAAGATCAACCTCCTTAGCCAGGACCTCTGCTCTCATCTCTTCAAATTCCGAGCCTGTTTCAATAAGTTCGACTGAACCGTTCAGCTGATACCCTGCCAGGCTCTCGGTATCCATAAAGGAAAGAGAAACCTGCGGGTTAACTTTAAGGTTGAGGTATGTTCTGCCCAGGGTATAATCAACCAGGTAAATAAGGTTATCTTTGAATTTCAGGATGAACTTGGGAGCGGCATTGGGTTTTCCCTTCGCATCGCAGCTGGCAACACTGACAAACTCCCTTTTTTCCAAAAGCGCCCTGACTTTAGTCAACATACGTCCTGCCTCATTACATCCCGGGTATATTGAGCCCGGCAATCTCCTTCATCTTGCATGCCGCTATCTCCTGCGAACGCCTGATGGCTTTATTATATACGTCTTTGAGCTGCTGTTCAAGGAGTCGTTTATTCGTTTGAGCCAATTCGGCCTGAATGGAGAGCTGCTGCACTTCCTGCGAGCCATTCATGGTCAATTTTACCAGCCCATCGCTGCTTGTGATTTCAAAAGCGGTATTCTCGAGCTCGGCTTTTGCCTGCTGCATCTTCTTCTGCATCTCCATCAAACCCTTAATCTTATCGAACATCGCTTTCCCTCCCTTAACTTCAAAAGCCAAGCTCTTCTTCTACCAGGATAACGCTCATGCGGCTCTCCAGCGCCTCGGCTTCCACAATGAGGAGCTGGCAGCACATCCGCTTGTAATCGGGATAAAGACAAACTTCCTGCCTGCATTTTCCGTCGGCAAAACAAGGGGTATTCCACTGGAGCCGCTTACAGTTAAGCGGCGTTGCCAACTCCCGCGCCCTCTTAAGGGCCTCGGTCAACGTGGGCACAAGCTTATTGACCCCTGCGATAACAACCGCTTTATCTGCATACGTGACCCCGGCGATCCGGTTCCCGTAGGCGCTGAAAAAAATAAGCTCTCCCGTTTCTGCAATGGCGTTAGGGCTGGCAAGGTAATAATCCGCCTGGGCACCCTGCCTCCTGATCCTCAGGCTCTCTTCTTTATATTTGGCCCTGGCCTGGTCAAAAACACGGTTCCCGCGGGATTGAAGCGCTTCTATGGCCTCCAGTTGCTGGAGGGTCTGCGAACCGGATACGCCTATGCTTGCGCTCTGGGGGATAAGTTCAAGCAGCAGTTCCCGTGCGCTTTTTTTATCCGGACAGACGAAGCCGGAGATATTCCGTTTTTGCCAACGGCTGATAAGTTGCCTAAGGCGATTATCCATGTTATTGCCTATGTGCAAGTGCGCTGCTTAAACTATCGCGCAGCGCCTTAAGACGCTCTCCAATAACCACCGGATACCGGTAGGCTGAATACACCTGCCTCAACCCCTCGTCAAATCCGGCCAGGTCACTGGACGCATACTCGCGTATCTTCTTCAATGAAGGAAACCTGTAGACAAGCCTGCCCCTGGAGACCACCTGCTGCAACAACGGCTTGCCGGCAATCCGCTCGTCTTCAAGGGCGATGACATCGCGCAGATACCTCCCCTTTTTATCGGAAATCCTAAAAACCTGTTTCCTGCCAGGATACGTTACTTTAGCGGAGCTTAATTTCATGGTGGGAAGGAAATCCCCCTTCTCATCGGTAACTTCGCTTATTTTATAGATCACATCCAGGGCGGGAGCGTCAATGCTTGTCCCCATGTTTGTCCCCACGCCGAAGCTATCAACACAGGCATCCCGTGCCAGCAGGTCCTTGATCCTGAATTCATCAAGATTGCCGCTGGCAATTATCCGTGCATCACTGAGACCGGCCTTATCCAGCATGTGCCGGGCGAGCTTGGAAAGATAGGCTATATTGCCGCTGTCCAGGCGTATGCCCTGCAGACGATACCCTTTCTTTTTAAGTGCAAGGCCAATCTTAACGGCATTTTCAATGCCTTTTTTCGTATCGTACGTATCGACAAGCAGTATGGTTTGCGCAGGAAAAGTCTGGGCGTATGCGTTGAAACTCTCAAGCTCATGCTTAAAAGACATGACGAAAGAATGCGCCATCGTCCCCACAACCGGAATACGATAAAGTTTTCCCGCAAGGACATTGGCGGTCCCGTCGAATCCGGCCAGATACGAGGAGCGCGCAACCTTGATACCCGCTTCAGAGCCGTGCGTGCGGCGAAGGGAAAAATCGTAAACCTTTTTCCCCTTGCTGGCGCATATAACCCGGGAAGCCTTGCTTGCGATCATAGTCTGTAAGTTGATGGTATTAAGCAGGAAGGTCTCCACTATCTGTGCCTCGATAAGCGAGCCGGTGACTCTGAGCAGCGGCTCCTGGGCAAAACAAACCGTCCCTTCGGGCAAAGCCCAGACGTCTCCCTTAAAACGGAATGAAGCCAGATAACGCAGGAATTCCGGGGAGAAAACCTTCATCTTCCTGAGATAGGCGATGTCATCCGGGCCGAATCTCAGGCGCATCAGGTAATCGAGTGAATCCTGGAGACCTGCGGCAACCAGGTAGGAACGGCTGGGAGGAAGATCCCGGACAAAAAGGTCAAAGGTGGCCTTTGTGCGGGGCTTATAACGGAAATAGGCCTCGGCCATGGTCAATTCGTAGAGATCGACCAATAGCGACACATTCTGCATATCTTATTCCCTGAATTCTTTGTAAGTATCGGCGGGGAAAGAATGGCCCCTGAAGACTTCCTGCCCCTGCTTATTGACGATAATGTAGGTTGGCACTCCCATAATCCCCCAGGAAGAACTCAGCGACATATCTTTATCCAGAAGAACCGGGTACGCCGGGCTTTTCTTTTGGAAGTAACGCGCTACCCGAGCCTGGGATTCTCCTGCATTAACGGCAAGCACAAAGATACCGGCATCCTTAAGCGCAGACTGCTGGTCATTAAGCACCTCCAGCTCTTTACGGCAGAACGGACACCAGGTGGTCCAGAAGAAAATAAGCACCGGCCCTTGCTGGCGGAATGAAGCGAGGGTTACGGTCTTACCCTGCAGGTCCTGCAATGAAAAATCCACAACTGACTCTTTGCTGCCTGCCTGTGCCTGGCATCCGGTTGCAAAGAGGAATAACCCCAGGAGGCAAAAAAAACCGGCTATCTTTCTTATTTTCTTCATCATCTTACCATCTCCTTATCCCCACGAAAAGAAAGTAGGCTGCGGCTGCCAACAGGATACATCCGCAGACCTTCTTGATAAACAGCATAAGCCTACCTGACCTGGGAAGGTTAACTAAAATGGAGCTAAAGGTCCCTGCCAGGATGAGGGTCAACCCCAGGCCGTAAGCAAAAGCAAAGAGAACGGTTATGCCATAAAGGATATTGCTCTTTGCTGCCAGGTATATCAGGATCGTCCCCAGGGCCGGAGCAGTGCAGGGACCGACCACCAGGCCTGAGCCCATACCCAGCAGAAAAACCCCTCCGTAACCCTTGGGCCTCCGGGAGGAGTGCCTGAAGAACCGAGGAAGAGGAAAGGAAAAAACATCGAGCATAGAGAGACCCAAAAGCAGGATCACCGTCCCCATTAATAGATGCGTAACAGGATGCGAGCTTAAAGCTCCGAAGAGCCCCCCTGTTAAAGAAGCAAATAAACCGAGCAGCGAATAGGTGACCGCTACTCCCGTGACATACACAAGGCTTAAGCTGAAGCCTCTCAGGCGGCCGGTTGCCGCCTTTATGCCGATGTAGCCGATAACAACCGGCACCAGGGGCAGGACGCAGGGCGTAAAACTCACGCCCACCCCTCCCAGAAAAGCAGCCAGGTAATCAAAAAGGGGGTTACCGGATACGGTCATTTCGTGCAATCAGCCAGCCATTTCAGGTAATCACCGTTTCCGGCGCTTATAGGAAGGGAGATTATTTCAGGGACCTGATAGCTGTGCAGGGATTTAACGCGTTTTATGAGCTGCGACAGCCTGGCTTTCCTCGTCTTTACGATAAGGAGGGACTCTTTTGCCTGTTCGATCTTCCCCTCCCAGAAAAAGACAGACTCAACAACCCTGACGATGTTCACGCAGGCAGCCAGTTTTTCTTTCACAAGGGTCCGCGCTATCAGGCGCGCCTCTTTAATGGACGGTGTCGTGATGAAAACCACGCTATTCATGCCAGCCTCTTCATTAAGCGCGCGATACGCTCTCCCATCCTGCTGCATTGTTTTGTCGCGCGCGCATCGGGCGAACTAATGCTTACCGCTCCGTAATGGTCCCCGTGAGGGTCGCCCTGGATAATCATACCATGGATCAACATGGCGTTCAAGATATCCAGGACCGTGGTCTCGTTGCCGCCTCCGATGTTGGCGCTGGAAGCGAAGGCAGCGCCGATCTTGCCTTCAAGCTGGCCATGAAACTCAACCGAATCATCGAACAATTTTTTTATCGGCGCGGCCATCGTACCGTAATAGGTAGGGGAGCCTATAATGATGGCTTGATACCCGAGGAACTCAGCGGCCTTGGTCTTCTCAGCATCCTTTACTACGGCTTCCTGGCCTTCCTTCTTAATGCCTTCGGCAACGGCAGCCGCCATCTTTTTGGTGTTGCCGCTCTGCGAATAATAAACTATAAGCGCTTTTGCCATTATGACCCCTCCTTCTCCGCCTCTTCAACCTTTACCGACTTTATCCTCCCGAACTCAGCGCAGGCATCAAATACCAGCGTGGGATCCTCGACAACCATGCTAACCTTCAATTCGCCGGGGGCTTGTTGCGGCGTAATCAGCAGGGATTCTCCCAACGCTGCCAACGCATCGCTCAGCGCTTCCTGAATGGTTTCATGTGCGGTGAGGATGAATTCAAGGTTATACCGGTGTGCCATGTTAGGTCATTTGAGCATGATGACCGACATCATCCTGCCCGCCAATTCCCCTTGCCTGCGGAAAGAAAAATAGCGCCCTTCTAAACAACAGGTGCATTCACCTGAGTTACTGATGTTTGACGGATAGACGCCCATGTCGTGCAGGCGCGCGGTAATGACTGCGGCAAGATCAAGATACAGCCGCTTCTCCCGCTGTCTCACCTTCCCCGGGAAGAATTCCTCAAACTCGTTGCCTACTTCGTAACAGCACTTCTGGATACCTGGACCTATGCCGACGCGCAACTTCCCGGGCCGGCTGCCGAACTCGCTATGCATTCTCTCGACAACCCCCTCGACTATCCCTTCCCTTACCCCTCTCCATCCTGCATGCGCAATCCCGGCTGAAGGCGTATGCGGATCAAAGAAAAAAACAGGAAAGCAGTCTGCGGTAAGCACAGCCAGAGGAAGGCCTGCGGTAGAAGTTATCAAGGCGTCGGTATCCGCGCATGCCTCCTCCGGGGCAACGGCTCCCCTGCCGGCATCGGTTTCATCCACGCGCCTGATATGCGACGAATGCACCTGGCGGCAGCAAACAAGCCGGTCCGCGTTAATCCCCAGGCGCCCAAGAAAGGCCCTGCGATTAATAAGGGCCTGATTCCTGTCCTGGTGCGACAACGACATGTCCTGCGGAAAAAGGCTGGTGGCACAGATGAGGGTTGGGGATGCGCGTATCACTTTCTGGCTGCAACGCGATAGGCGTCAAATATACTCCAGATCCCGACAACACAAATTATGCCCAGGCCAAGCACAAACAAGGCAATCCCCGCCGTAAGCTGCCAGGTAAAGACTATGCTTCCGGCGAGCCAGAAACCTATGAATATCGAACCTGCGATGAGGATAATTATGCCTGTAACGGAAAAGAAGATTACCACAAGCCCTTTGACGAGCTGGCCGTTATAAAACTGCCCGAGCCCGTTAAAGATAAAAGACAATATGGCTGCCAGCCCCGCATTCTTATCGTAACTCACCCGCCCCCTCCTTTTCTTCAAGCGCTCCTGCATCCTGGACATGAGTGAGTTTATCAGTAAATTTATCCAGGCGTTTCTGACCATCCTGGAATTTAGAAACGGCGCTGTGCAGGTGCCTGCCTACCAATTCAAAATCTTCCCTGAATTTATCCAGCTCGACGCTAAGCCCCCCGAGGTTCTTGAGTATCTGCTTTGCGTTCTCCTCTATGCGCATGCCCCGCAAGCCCAGGCAGATGACCTTAAGGTATGCGTAGAAGGTATTCGGCGAGACCGGGATGACTTTCTTGGAGAAAAAATACGGCAAGAGATCCTCTTTGATGATGATCTCATAATAAATATTCTCCGCCGGCACATACATCAGCGCAAAATCATACGTATTTTCATGCGGCAGGATGTATTTAGAGGCTATCTCATCGATGCGGTTCTTGATGTCCTGAATGAACTTCCTGCGGAAGGCGTTTTTTGCCTGTTCGTCGTCGCTTGCGCTCATCTTCTGGAAATTTTCCAGACTGAATTTCGCATCAACGGGCACCAGGCGCTCTCCCAGGCGTATCGCCGCATCAACGGCCTCTCCGCTCTTAAAACGGTACTGCATCTGGTAGTGCTCTTTGGGAAGGACCTGAGAAAGAAGGTTATCCAGGAAATATTCTCCCAGCTGCCCCCTGAGCTTGGGCGCGCGCAGGAGCTCCTGGAGGCTGGCAATATCCTTACCGACTTCAAAGATCTGGCGGTTGGCCTCTTCCAGTCTTCCCAGCTGCTCTTTTACCGATCCGAAGGTAAGGGTAGCATTGCCCAGATTCTGCCCCATCGCCTTATACGCTTCCTGCAAAGAGTCATTCATCCGGTTCAGGCGCTCGCTCACCTGGCCGAAAAAACGCGCAACCAGCACAATCGCCGTCAACGAAACCAGCGCCGATAAAGCAACCAAAAACCACAACATAACTCAACCTCCGGATACCAGTATAGCACTGCGGGGGTGCTTCTTAAAGCAAATAATCCCGCTTGATCCTGCTGACGCTTCTGAAAATATTGGTCTTCACGTCCGGGCAGGCGCGCTTGATCTCCCGTATGAGCTTAGCCATCAGCGTTCTCCTTGACGTCTGAGAACGAGGGCACCTACAGGTCTGATGCGGCAGGCCCTCTTCCCTGGCAAAGCGTTTAATCATGTATTCTTCGACATAGGCAAGAGGCCTGATCAGCGTGATTTTGCCTTTGAACAGCTCTTGTTTTGGCGCCATGGCCGAAATCTCCCCTTGGAAAAAAAGGTTCAAAAGGATGGTTTCGATAATATCGTCCTTATGATGGCCAAGCGCCACCTTACTGCAGCCAAACTTATCCGCTGCTTCAAAAAGCGCCTTCCTGCGGTTCCAGGAACACCAGAAACAACTGATCTGATCGCGGGGAGTATCTTTGAGAGTGTCAACTTTCAATATCCGGTAGGGGATGCGGATTTTTTTAAAATAGCCTTCCAGCTGCCTGCTCAAAGAACGGGGAAAGCCCAGGTCAACATGGATTGCCAGCAGCTCATACTGTATAGGGACAAACCGCCTTCTGTCATTTAAAACCTTAAGCAGCGTAAGGCTGTCCTTCCCCCCTGAAACGGCAACTGCTATCCTGTCTCCTTCGGAAAGCATTTTGTAGTCGATAATGGCCTTACCGACCTTTTTTGAAATGTAGAATTCTACTCCCTGTAAAAAAGCCATACTATACTCCCTGGCATATCAAAACCCCGGGGACACTTCCATCATAACTGCTTATGTGGCAAAGGGCTGGGAGGAAACGGTCCTTCCAGGAGAGGGAAGATATCTTCGAGCCTGCGTACCACCACATCCGCTCTTTCAAGGTATTCCTGCGGAAGGCTGGTTGCCAGGGCAATACAGAACATCCCTGCTCTTTTGGCTGATTCAATACCCAGAGGCGCATTCTCAATCACCATGCATTCAGCAGGCCTCACTCTGAGTCCCTGAGCGGCCTTTACATACGGCTCGGGGTGAGGTTTACCGTTTTTAACCCTGTCGCCGGTTACGAGTATGCCAAACATACTCCGGATGCGCTCCGGCAGTATGCGCTTAACCTCTGCCAGGGGTGTACCGGTTACTAAACCAAGAAGGTAACCCCTCTTATCAAGGCATTTCAGGAAGTCTTCGGCTCCGGAAAAGATAAGGCGCTTAAAGTACGAACGGAATATACGCTGGCGACGGCGGAACGTCTTAAGCAGCAGCTTCTTTGTGGGGTCCAGTCCCGCTGTTTTTAAAAAATCCCCCAGTGATTTCTCCCAGCGCTCCCCTTCCCGCATATAAATATCAAAACAGGTAACCCTGATCCCCAGCGGGCGCAGCGCCTCATACCAGGCGAGAAAATGGTAAGGCATAGAGTCCACGATCACGCCGTCCATGTCAAAGATAACCGCCTTCGGACGGAAAGAGAGGCGTTTAGCGTTTTTTCTTATCCGGTAGTCTGTCGGCATCTTCGGCCATCCCTTTGAGGCGTACCGAGGTTCGGTGTTTCAGGAGGTCTTCAAGCGCAAGAGGCATGACCCAGGACCAATTGTGAGGGCCGACAGTGCCGGGAGTATTGATGCGGTGGTTATAGGGATCTCCCTGCATGATCCCGTCGAGATAAAGCACGTCGACAATCGTATTAAAGCAGAATATGGCATTGGAACGCAGGTTCTCTCTGAATATGCGCTGCATAAGAACGCTCGAGCAGCGCTCCTGCATGGGTCCTTCCATACCCAGCAAAGCCCAGAGTTTCTCCTTTTCTGCATAGCTGTTTTCGTACATTTCCACAAAATCCTTGAGTTCCTCTTGAGGCCTACCCATGATCTTGACCAGCTTATCGACGGAATCCACGTCTTTAAGCCAGCGGAGTCTGCCGTGACGGGAGAGGCCGGAATCAAAAAGTTTATCCTTGAGAGCAGCGTAGTCCAGGCGATCGCGGCATTTCCTGATAAAAAGCTGCTCATCAACCGTACCTGCTTCATTCTCCCACCAGGCAGGCCAGGTGGTAGTGTCGTGCGTGGAGAGCATGGCTACGGAAACCTGCCGGTATTCCGAAGCCGGCAGAAAATCGTGGCGTACTTTCCAATCCTTGGTCCAGCGCTGCACATCATTGCCGGGGATGCCGAAATCCTTCAGGGCCTTGGTGCAGGCCGGCGGTATAGTGCCCAGATCCTCAGCGCACACCAGCATCGAGGTATTCTCCATTATCAAGGTGAGTAGCCGGCGGCCGTGCTCTTCCCAGGTCTTTTCATCGGGAGGATCATATGCGCCATTGAGCCCCTTGTTCTCTTCGGGCTCTTCATAAGGGATACTCCAGATACGGAAGAGGCCGACTACATGGTCAATCCTGAAGATATCGTAAAATTCCTGGGCATAACCGAGTTTTTGCTTGAGATACGCGTAACCGTCTAAGGCTATACGCTCCCAGTTGTAAGGCGCCATTCCCCAGCGTTGGCCCTTGGCGCAATACATATCCGGCGGCGCACCGGAGGCGAATCCAAGCTTGAAATAGCGGGGATGCGCCCAGGCATCGGCGCTGTCCCGGGAAACCAAAATCGGCAGGTCCCCCTTGAGTAATACAGAGCGGGTTATGGCGTAGGAACGCACCTCTTTGAATTGCCGGTACATATGCCATTGCAGCCAGATGTGAAAGGCAATCTCCTGCTCATGCTCACTGCTGAAGCGCTCAACCGCCTCGCTCCTGGCATCGCGCAAGCCCTCAGGCCACTCATACCAGGCCTTCTGCTGATGATAATCCTTGAGCACCTTAAACCTGGCGTAGTCCTCTACCCAGTAGGCCTGTGCCTTACGGAAAGCCAGAAAGTCGCTATCGCAGGTATGATCGCTCTGCTCAAAGATCTCCCATAGCAGTTGAAGTTTTTTCTTTTTTATGCCGTAATCGCGGGGGCTCTTTTCCGCTGGGAAATCCCTGCGCAATGCTTCTATCTTCTCCTGGAAAACGCCCTCTTGAGCAAGGCCGTCAAAGGACAAATATGCCGGCTCCAGGGCAAAAGAACTGAGAGCGTCGTAAGGACAAAAAGAAGGGCCCAGGTCATTAAGCGGAAGGAGTTGTATGACGGAATTACCCGATTGAACGCACCAGTCTATCAGGAGCTTCAGGTCAGAGAGCTCTCCGATACCCGTACTCTGGCGGGAATAGAGGGAGAACAAAGGTACCACCACCCCCATGCGGCGGCTGATACCCAGGCGCTGCCATTTGTCTGAAGCAATAGTCTCAAGCAGGTATGCAAGGTCTTGTTGCGACATAGGAAGGTTTCAGGGAAGCGTTATTAGCGCAAAAAAATGAAAGCGATTATTTTATCCTGCCAAAACAGGGAAACGAACGCTGCAAGCGCAAGGAACGGGCCGTAAGGGATAGTGTGCTCTTTTTTGATAATCAGGGTTGCAATGCCCGCTGCTAGGCCAAAAAAAGGAGCAAGAAAAAAAACGGTTATCGCCTTCTGCCATCCAAGGTAGGCTCCGATCATCGCAAGGAGTTTGACGTCCCCCATCCCCATCGACGAAGTCTCTCCCTGTACCGCAGGCCTTTTAAAAAGCTTAAAATACACCAGGTCAAAGAGAAAACCGCTTGCGTAGATGATCAGTCCTCCGGCGAGAATGCCAAGGAATGAATCCTTCATGGGCCCGGGATTAAAAGAAAGCGGGGCAAGCCCCACTCCCTTGATAGCGCTGAGAATAAAACCAACGAATATGCCGCCGATGGAAATCTCGTCGGGGATGATCCTGTGCTTGAGATCGATAAAGGCGACCACGATCAGGCTGGATAAAAAAAGGGTATAGACAAAAAAATCATAGGTAAGCCCGAAGGTCCTGAATGAGAAAACAAACAGCAGGGCAGTCAGGAGCTCTACAAACGGATACTGCAGGGAGATGTCTTTACCGCAGAAACGGCATTTTCCTTTCAAAAACAGGAAACTGATAAAAGGGATGTTGTCGTAGGCGGGGATGCGTTTCTTGCAGAAAGGGCAGTGAGAGCCCGGCCAGACGACAGACTCCCCGGAAGGCATCCGCCGGATGCACACATTCAAGAAACTCCCGACGATGGAACCGATGGCAAAAACAAACAACCAGACAAGCATCTTTTTTATCCTGAAGGAGCTTTCATTTTATCATCCCCCAAAAAACAAAACAAGCAAAATAAGCCTTTTAAACGGTCATTGCAGGTAGGCATGCAGTGCCTGGCGCATGACTTCTACCGGAGCTTTTTTACCGGTCCAGAATTCAAAGGCAGCGACACCCTGATAGAGGAGCATGCCTGTGCCGGAGCAACAGGGGATATTCATGGACAGGGCGTCCTGAAGAAGCTGGGTTGGGCGGTTGTAAACGGCATCGTAGACACAGAGCTTCTGATGAAGGAGTTTTTTCTCCAGAGGAGAACCGTCTTTTTCTCTCATCCCGACGGGAGTCGTATTGACCAGCAGTTCGCATGCCCTCACCACGCCGGGAAGGTCTTCGGCACGGATGAATTCAACAAGCCCCTGCAACTGCGGGAAACGCGCGAAATGCTGCTCTGCAGCTGCCGCCGCCTCCCTATTCGAATCGTACGCGTATATCTTTTTTACCGATTTCTTCTGCGCAAGGCCTGCTATAACCGCCCTGCCTGCCCCGCCGCACCCGAGGATAACCGCGCTCTTGCCGGAGGCATCGAACTTCAAATCCTGCTCCAAAGAGATCATAAACCCCGTACAATCGGTATTCCGGCATAGCAAGCGGCCGTTTTCCCTCTTGACGGTATTTACCGCTCCGCACAACGCGGCAAGCTCATCCACCCCATTCACCTGGGCTGCGGCAAAAACCGCTACCTTATGAGGTATGGTCACATTAAAAGCGCGGATATCCGCAGCAACGCAGCTTCTGCCCTCAGTGTCGAAAACCGTGAAATCCGCCCTCAAAAAAGCATCGAGTTCTGCGGGTTTAATCTCAAACAAACGGTATTCGGCATTCATCCCCAGAAATCCAAAAGCGGCATTGTGCATCTGCGCTGAGAGGCTGTGCTTGACGGGATAGCCGATGAGACCATAAATCTCCGGAGAAACTGGCTTATCCATGGCAGGATTACTCCTGAAGACTTTCTATTTTATTGAGGGCATTAATGTAGGCGCGCACCGAGGCCTCTACAATATCGGTGCTTGACCCGCGGGAGGTGACTATCTTTTCTTTTGCGGCTAGCTTCAGAATAACCTCCCCCAGCGCATCCTTGCCCTGGCTGACTGCTTCGATGCGGTAATCCTGGAGACGGCATTTGATACCCGTAATCTTATCGATAGCCTTGAAGCAGGCATCAACCGGGCCGTCCCCGGAAGATTCGGCAAAGAGTATTTTACCTTTTGTCTTAAGGCTCACTTTTGCATGCGGGGTGACGTTGGTGCCGGAAGTAATCACAAAGCTCTCCAGGGCCCAGACCGGCTTTGCGGTTTCTCCTTCGTCCTCAATGAGAGAAAGCAGGTCGTGGTCGAAAATATTCTTTTTTTTATCCGCGAGGGCCTTAAAACGCTCCGCAACCTTCTCCAGCTGCGCGGCGTTCAGGTTAAAACCGAGCTCTTTGAGGCGTTCCTGCAATGCGTGCTTACCTGAGTGCTTACCCAACACAAGCCCCGTCCCGACGAAACCGACTTCTTTAGGGCTGATGATCTCGTAGGTGGAACGCTCCTTTAAGATCCCGTCCTGATGTATGCCGGATTCATGCCTGAAGGCGTTCGATCCTACGATCGCCTTATTGGGAGCGACGACAAAACCGGTCAGCTTGCTTACCAGGCGCGAAGTCTTATAGATGTTCTCCGTATTGATGGAAACTGAAATCCCGGGGAAGATATCCTTGCGGGTCTTTACGGCCATGACGATCTCTTCCATCGAAGCGTTGCCTGCGCGCTCGCCGATGCCGTTGACGGTGCATTCCACCTGGCGGGCGCCGTTCTGTATCGCAGCGAGCGAATTGGCAACACCCAGGCCCAGGTCGTTGTGGCAATGGACAGAAATCACGGCCCTGGAGATGTTCGGGACATTTTCCCTGATTGCCAGGATCAGCCGGGAAAATTCCTGGGGGGTGGTATATCCGACGGTATCGGGGATATTGACGGTCGAGGCGCCTGAGGCAATCACCGCTTCGATCACCCTGAACAAAAAAGAGGGGTCGCTGCGCGTGGCGTCTTCCGGAGAAAACTGTACGTCTTCGCAGTGCTTTCGGGCGTAACTCACCCCTTCCTGCGCGATACGCAAGACTTCCTCCTCGGTCTTCTTCAACTTATACTGCATATGGATCCTGGAGGTAGCCAGGAACACATGAATGCGCGGGCGCTTGGCAGCCTTGAGCGCCTCGGCGGCAGCATCGATATCTTTCTTAACGCAACGTGCCAGGCCGCAGACAGAGACCTGGCGCACGGACCTGGCGATCGCTTTAACCGCCTCAAAATCACCCTGGGAGGTAATAGGAAAGCCGGCTTCGATTATATCCGCTCCTAAAGCAACCAGGGCATGGGCAATTTCAAGCTTCTCCTTATAATTCAAGGAAGCTCCCGGCGCCTGCTCCCCATCCCTGAGCGTCGTATCGAATATAATCAGTTTTTCCATAATTACTCCTCTTATGTTATTTCTTCATCCAGGGCATCATCCTGCGCAGCTTCTGCCCAACTTTCTCGATAAGGTGATTATCCTGTTCTTTTAACATCTTGTTGTATACCGGCCTGCCTGCCTTGTTCTCTTTGATCCATTCCCTGGCAAATTTACCGCTCTGCACTTCCTTGAGTATCTTTGCCATCTCTTTGCGGGTCCTTTCGGTTATGATGCGCCTGCCGCGGCTTAAGTCACCGTAACAGGCGGTATTGGAAACCCTTCGGCGCATCCCCGAAATCCCCGTTTCCTGAATGAGGTCAGTGATGAGCTTGAGCTCGTGCAGGACCTCAAAATACGCTATCTCCGGCTGATATCCTGCCTTCACCAGCGTATCAAACCCGGCCCTGATGAGCTCGGTAACCCCGCCGCATAAAACAGCCTGTTCGCCGAAGAGGTCTGTCTCGGTCTCTTCCTTAAAGGTGGTCTGGATGACCCCGGCCCTGGTTGCGCGAAGCGCCTTTGCATAGGCAAGGGCGAGTTTCAGGGCATTACCGGTGGCATTTTGATAAACGGCTACCAGCGAAGGAACGCCTTTGCCTTCTTCGTACATCCTGCGCACCAGAGCGCCCGGCCCCTTGGGAGCGACCATGAAGACATCAACGCTCTTGGGAGGCTTAATCTGGGCAAAATGTATGTTGAACCCGTGGGAGAAACAGAGGGCCTTGCCTGGTTTGAGATTCGGCTTGATGAACTTATGGTAAACATCCGCCTGCACGTGATCCTGGGTAAGGATCTGGATGATGTCGGCACAGCGCGCTGCCTCGGCGGGAGAAACAGGTTTAAAGCCGTCTTTCAAGGCCTGGGCGAAATTAGGCGTGCCTTTAAGCTCCGAAACCACCACCTTGCACCCTGAATCACGCAGGCATAAGGCCTGGCCCCTGCCCTGGATACCGTATCCGATAATTGCGACTGTCTTATTTTTCAATAAACCAAGATTTGCGTCCTTGTCGTAAAAAATCTTAAGCATCTCGTTCCCCTTTCTTCCTTTCTTTTAATACGGCATCGCAAGGCGCCCGGTACGCACAAGCTCTTTGATGCCGAATTCGTTGAGCCCCTGAAGGAGCTGTTTTATGTGCTGCTGGTCACCGACTGCCTCGATGATGGCGGTGTCATGTTTATGGTAAATAAGCCTGGCCGGGTATTTTTCGATAACCCCCTCAAGCTTTTGCTTCTCTTTCGGGGCATAATTGACCTTGGCCAGTATCAGTTCCCGGTCCACGTGCTCCTTCTTGGTGAAATCCGTGACCGTAATAACATCGATGAGCTTGTTTAACTGTTTCTTAATCTGTTCGAGTATCTTCTCGTCGGCTACTTCCACAACGATAGTCATATAGGAGATGGTAGGGTCAAGCGTCTCGCTGACCGCCAGAGACGCAATATTATAGCCCCTGGCGCTAAAAAGCCCGGCAACGCGCGCCAGTACCCCGAATTTGTTCTCAACTAACACCGATATCGTATGCCGTCTTCTGCTTGAAAAAAAAAATAACCTTGTTAAGCCAACCCTCCGATCATCCTGTTAATAGCCTCTCCTGCCGGA
>Ga0101944_10001029_pt1 | contig 66145 bp, 61 predicted proteins | sample DewCreD2012metaG_FD_75245 | JGI IMG/M metagenome (GOLD analysis project Ga0101944, IMG submission 75245) | Hot spring sediment bacterial and archeal communities from British Columbia, Canada, to study Microbial Dark Matter (Phase II) - Dewar... ... | reverse complement strand
CCTGCCGCGCCCGCGGCCTGCCCACCGCTCGGCAGGCGGGCGCAGGCAGGGGGTGAGGGGAAACCGCGCCATCGAAAACCCCAGGCCTGACGTTATACACCGTAATTCGTTTCCGGCAATTCCACCGAAAACATCGAAGAACCTCAAATCTCCGCTGCCTTGAGCGCAAAAAACGAGGCGCTCAAGCGTTTCGCTTGAACTCGATCCGGTAGGCGCCGTCCTCCAGCCGCGAGGTCTTATGGGTGAAACCCTGTTTGGCCAACTTGGCGTAAAGCGGCGCCGGCTCGAACGGAACCAGCAGCACAAAGCTGCCCCCGGGCGGGGTTTGGTCGGTGGCTTCCTCAATTAGTTGGCAGGGCGTCTCGCCCCGCTCGAAAATGGGCCGGGTGTCCACCACCACAGGCTTGTCGGGATATAAGGGTTCACCGCAGGAACAGCTCTTTTTGGGGGGCGCAAATCCCGGATCGGGGTAATCGCCTTTGCTCAGGCGCACGCGCCACGCGGACGGGCCCTGTTCGAGGTATTCCCAGCGAAAGGTTCCGGTGTGCTCGCAGGCCAACTGGTAATAAAGCGGGATCGGATCATGGTCGTTGACCAGCACCAACGCGCCGCCACGGGCCAGCCCGTGCCAGGCTTTGAAAATCGCCGGATGCCTTTCCTTGGGCGCCATCGTTCGCACATCCACCAATAAATCGTTTTGACTCATGCGCGCAATATACACCGGCTTTCGGCCGCCGCCTTGACCAAAATCAAAGTGTTTCTATTGCGCGGCAGGCGCGTTGGAGAGATAATCACGCCGGTTATGCGCATCATCGGCGGCATGGCGGGCGGGGTGGTTCTGCGGGTCCCCAAAGGCTATAATGTCCGGCCCACGCCGGATTTGGTGCGGCAGGCGCTGTTTAACAGCCTGGGCAGCCGGGTGGCGGGCGCCGCCGTGCTCGAATTGTTTGGCGGCACCGGGGCGCTGAGCCTCGAATGCCTCAGCCGGGGCGCCCGGCAGGCCCTTTGCCTTGAGCTGTCCGCCAAACACGCCCGGTTTATCGAGCAAAATTTCGCGCTGACCGGGCTGCCCCAGGGAACACTGCAAGTGCGGGTGCAAAATGTTTTCACCGGCCTTCCGCAACTGGCCGCCGCAGGGCAAAAGTTCGACCTGGTCCTGGCTGATCCGCCTTACGGGGATAAAAATGTCGGGCGCCGCTCCACCTCCTTTGCCCAGCAATTGCTGGACGACGACGACCTGCCGTGTTTATTAAATTCCGACGGCCTTTTGATCCTGGGCCACGCCCGCCGCGACACCCTCGAAATCCCGCCCGCCTGGCAGGAAATCAAAACGCTCAAGCATGGGGATTCATGGATGCGGTTCCTGGCGCGGGCGCGGGGGGAAATGCCGAGTGATGAATGATGACCCTGGCCGCAAAAAAGGCGCGAAGAACTAAAATGGTGGATGAGGCATGGCCAGCGGGTGTAAAGTCAGGCTTATGAAAAGACAGCAGGTTCTGGACCTTTATTTCATGGACGCCCGGGCGCGGGTGATTGATTTGGCGGCGTTCCTGGATCGCGTGGATCGGGCGGAGGGGGAAGGAGACTTTCGTCTCGCCGAGCTGCGCAAGGCGATGCGGATATTGTTGGAGAAAAAACCGGGGCGCGCCCGGCGGATTCTGGAAGCGCTGAGCGATCCCACGACCAAGCCGATCGCCAAGGCCACCACCAAGTCAGCCAGCGGCGCCTATGCCAAAGCTCGTTAACTCTCACCATTGATTGCCTTATGCGTTACATTGAGCCTCATGTCCACATGGTCAGCCGGACCACGGACGACTACCGCCAAATGGCGGCCGCCGGCTGCGCCGCCGTTTCCGAGCCGGCCTTTTGGGCCGGCTTCGACCGCAGTTCCGCAGCGGGTTTTTATGATTATTTCCGGCACCTGACGGAGTTCGAACCGCTCCGGGCGGCCAAATTCGGCATGGCCCATTTTTGCTGGCTTTGCATCAATCCCAAGGAGTCGGAGAATGTTTCGTTTGCGCGGGAGGTGCTGGCCATCATCCCGCAGTTTCTTGACCGTCCCAATGTGCTCGGGATCGGCGAGATCGGCCTGAACAAAAACTCCCGCAATGAACTCCAGATTTTCGAGGCGCATGTGGACCTGGCGCTGCGGCACGATTTGCTCATGCTGATCCACACGCCTCACCTGGAAGATAAGCTCAAGGGCACCCGGCTGACGCTGGAGGTGCTCAAGGGGGACCGGCGCGTGAATCCGGCCCGGATCATTATTGACCATGTTGAGGAGCACACGGTGAAAATGGTCCTCGACGCCGGTTATTGGGCCGGGATGACCCTGTATCCCGATTCGAAATGCACCCCGGCGCGGGCGGTGGACATCATTGAAATGTATGGCCACGAGCGCCTGTGGGTGAACAGCGCGTGCGACTGGGGGCACAGCATCCCGCTGAATGTCCCTTACACCGGCCTCGAAATGCGCCGGCGCGGTCATTCCCCCGATTTGGTGGATAAAATTCTCTTCCGCAACCCGGCGCAATTTCTAAGCCAGTCGCCCAAGTTCAAACTGCCGGATTAATCCCGATTTGCGCTATGCGGCTTGGTTGCGGACTGCATCTCGCCTACTGCACCAACATTCATCGCGGTGAAAGTTGGGCGGAAATTTTTGGCGCCTTGGAAAAACACACCCTGGCGGTGCGCGCCCGGATTTGCCCGGACAAGCCCTTCGCCATTGGATTGCGCCTGGGCGCCGAGGCGGCGCGGGATTTGAGCGATCCCAGGACGCTGCTGGATTTTCAGCGATGGCTGGACAAGCACCAGTGCTATGTCTTTACCATCAACGGATTTCCCTACGGCAGGTTTCATGGTCAGAAGGTCAAGGAACAGGTTTACGCGCCGGACTGGACCACCCAGGAGCGGCTGGATTACACGCTGCTGCTCTTCGACTTGCTGGCTCAAATCATGCCCCCGGACCTTGAGGGCAGCGTCAGCACCGTGCCTGTTTCTTTCAAGGAATTCGTGCGGGACGAAGGCTATGCGGCGGCCGCGCGGGCAAGGCTTTGGCAAGGTGTGGACGGCCTGCACAAAATTTGCCGGCGGTATGGGCGCAATCTCCATTTGGGATTGGAGCCGGAGCCGCTTTGTTATTTGGAGACAACCGCGGAGACCATTCAATTCTTCGAACGCCTGCGCGCGGATCGCCCCGGGGACACCCGGCTGGAGGAGCTGCTGGGCGTGAACTACGACTGCTGCCATCTGGCGGTGGAATTCGAAAATCCCGCGGACTCCCTGAAACGATTGCGCGATCACGGCATCCGAATTAGCAAAGCGCATTTGAGCAACGCGCTCATAGTGACCCCCACCCCGGCGGCCCGCGAGGCGTTGAAGGCCTTTCAGGACCCCGTTTATCTCCACCAAGTGGTGGCGCGCGACGCCAAAGGCGCCCTCAAACGCTACAAGGATCTGGACGCGGCGCTGGCCGAGGCGGATACCCGTGATGCCGCCGGCGCGCTGCCCGAGTGGCGAATTCATTTTCACCTTCCGCTGCACAGTCAGCCGTCGGCGCTGTATGGCAACACCGCCAGCCATCTGCAAGGCGCGCTCGATTTTCTGGCCCGGGCGCCCAACCTCTGCTCCCATTTCGAGATGGAGACTTACACCTGGGAGGTTTTGCCCGAAAGCCTGCGCCAGCGCCGGGTCGAGGATCAATTGGCGGCGGAATACGAGTGGACTCTGGCTGAATTTGCCCGGCGCGGCATCCAGCGCGCCTAATGCGCGAAGTCGAAAAGCAAAAAAATGGGCGTCCGGCGGGACGCCCTGCGCGAAAGAAGCGGAAAATTTTCCTTATTTGACCTTGTTCAGACCCAAGGCCAGGCGGGAGCGCCGGCGGCTCGCGGCGGCTTTGGGGATGATCCCGCTCTTGGCAGCCTTGTCGAGCGCCGAACTTAAATTGCGATAAACCGCGGTCGCTTCGTCTTTTTTGCCCTCCGCGACCAGCGCGGCGTATTTCTTTTGCAGTGATTTCAGTTTGGTCTTGGCCTTGCGGTTGCGGACCGTGCGGCGGGCGCTGATGCGCATCCGCCGTTCTGCGGACTTTGTATTCGGCATATTAATCTACCCGTTTGTTAATCCAAAGGCGGCTAAAATATCGAAATGCCGGCGCTTGTCAACCTCGGCGCCGGTTTATTTTGGGCGCGCCGGCCGGTTGCCGGCTCAAGGCCCGGTCGCCGGACTTTGCGCCTTGGGGCCGGCGAGATTGGCGATTTTGGGGATGTTGTAGCGCTCCTGGATGCGGGCGTTGGCGGCCTCCATTTCCGCCGCGTCGAGGACGATCTTGCGCACGGCGTCGCTCTGCGCGAATTCAATCCGGTGGTAGCCTTTGACGGGCCGTTGCAGGGCCTGCTGCAAATCCGACAAATGGCGCACCGGCTGGCCGTTGACTTTTTCCACCACCAACAGCCGCAAGTCCTGGTAACCGAGGTTGTAAGCGTCCGGCAGCACCAGGGACAGCAGCACCACGCCGGGCCGCTCCGGCGTGGGGAAAAGCTTGTCATAATAGGAAAGCCGGAAGGGGGCGTTGCGCTGCCATTCGGCGCCAAAAGACCGAAGAAAAGGCTTGATCAGCGGCTGAAAAACGAGCCCGCCCGCAATGATGTATTCCGGTTCCTGGTCGAAAGAATGGTCGGGAACGAGCTTGGACTGGTAGTCGAACCGCGGCAGCCGGTAATTGAGGAATTGCACCCGGCCCTCGCGCCAAATTTTAAGGCGCACGATGTCGCCGGCGAATTTCTGGCGGGTGGCGAGATTCTCGAGGATAAGCTGGCCAAAATCAGGATCCTTGTAACGGCCCTGCACATCAATGTCGAAACCGTCCACTTGCAGGATGATGTCGAGCGGCTGGAGGTTCTCCGGCACTTCGGGCAGCACCGGCACAAAAATCACCACCACGCCGCGGGGTTCCCCGGGCAGCTTGAGGTATTGGTGGGTCGCGGTGTTTTGGGTGGGCTGCCAATAAAACGGGAAATAGCCCAGACCCCGGTAGCCGGTCTTGCGGGCCGCCAGCACCGCGCGGATGAAGGCCGAAGGAATCGCCCGCAGGTGGTTGTCCACCTGCTGGCAGGTGAGTCCGGCCAGTTTGCCGCCGGAAATGACCGGCACCGAGTTGCCGATGTTGCTCATGTCGGAGTCAAACTCCAAATAAAGCGCCGGCACCGTGCTCAGCCGCGCGTCATCCACAAAATACTGGCTGAACTCGACCGGCCGAATCTCGAGGTTGGCGTTGCGCCAGCGGGCCACGTTCAAGTCCTCCTTGTGCGGCGCGGTCGCCAGCAGCTCGACCGGGCGCAGCCCTTTCCAGAAAGCCTCGTCGGCCACCGTCAGCACCGCCAGATTGGCGTGGTAGTCCACCCAGGCCACTTCCGCCGTCCAATACTGGCCGCGCCCCGACTTCTGCACGCGCACCAGCGAACGGTCGTACAAATCCTCGGCGGCCGTGAGGATCTCGCGCGGGCCAATGACCACGCCCGTCTTGATGAAGGAGCGGTTTTCCTTGGTCCAAGGCAGCCGGTAGTTGTAGGCCATTCGGGTGGCCTCGATGCTGACGATGGACTGTTCCCAGCGGGCTTCCACGCTGCGGCGCGAGGCGGCGGCCCCGTGCAGCGGCGCGACCGTCAATTGCGCGCCGCCGATGGCCAGCGCCCCGGCGGCCAGCCAGGTTGAAAGATGAATTTTCATAGGCGGCGGTCTTTCGGCACTCCGTAGGTCTTCAAAATGGCGGCGTTGGCTTTCTCGGTTTCCGCCACATCCAGGCATTCAAAGGAACCCTTGGGCAGAAATTCCAAGGTGTGCTGGCCTTCCTTGCGGCTCTCGAAGGCTCGCGCGACGTCCTCCAGCCGGTCGATTTTCCGCCCGTTGATCTTGTCCACGAGCACCCGGCCGCGCACGTTGAAGTTGGCGTTCACCGGGTCGGCCAGGAGCGCGGCCATCACCACCGGCTCGGGCCGCGCTTCCTTCGGCGTTTCCTGCCGGCGGTAAAACAACTCATACACCAGCTCCGCGCCGGCCTCGTCCGACCAATTCCGCCCGAAGGTTTTCAGATAATCCAAGCTCAGGGGGGTGAAGACCAGGCCGCCATACACAAAATAACGCGGCAACACGTCGAATTGGTTGCCCGCCGCCAGGTCCCGATCATACACCTTCAAGGGCAGTTGGACTTCGATCTCCTTGCCCTGCCGCCAAATTTTGAGCGAAATTTTTTCCCCGTTCTGAATCTCATGGAAAGCGCCGGCCACATGAATCCGGTTTTCCTTGAACAGGATGGTGCCGTCGCTGCCGACCGCATACGGGCCCGCCTGGAGCAGCACATCGTCATCCTGCAGCAATTTTTCCCCTTCCCCCATGCCCACCAGCGCGTCAATCCGCGCGCCGCTGGCGCCCGGCCCCAATTTCAAAAAACGGCGATAAGCCGGGTTGTGCAGCGCGTTAATCCGCACCCCCGGCGACGGGAAACCGTCGTATTTCCCGTCCTCGATGTCCCGCAGAAAATGCTCGATGATGGGCGGGGGAATAAAAAAGCCGGTGTTTTCGAGGGCCTGCGACCCTTGGAAGGCCACTCCCACCACCTGGCCGTCCTGGATGACCGGGCCGCCGCTGTTGCCGGGGTTGATCGCGGCGTCGGTCTGCACCGCCAGCAGCGAGCGGTTGCCTATGTGGACGTAGGTTTGTATCTCGATGCGCGACACCACCCCGCGGGTATAGGATATTTCCTCGCCGCCCGCCGGGTAGCCATACGTCACGACGGTGGACCGCACCTTCGGCAGATCTCCCAGCTCCAACGCCTCAAGGCCGTCAAAGAACCGCGGGTCTTCCACCTCCAGCAGCGCCAAGTCGCAATCATGACCGATGTATTTCACCCTGGCCAGGTAAGGCTGCGGGTCTTGGAAGCGCTTCAGAACAATTTGCCGCGCCCAGCTAACCACATGGGCATTGGTCATGATCTTCTTCCCTTTGACCGCAAAGCCCGTCCCGGTGCCCCGGTTCAGCGGCCCCGAACGCCACGGCGCGTCCCAAACCGGCTGCTGGCTGAAGGTGAAAATCTTGACGGTGGACCTTTCCGGGGCGATCGCCGGCGCGCCCCAGCCGGCGCCGGCCGCCCAACAAGCCAGGGCGCCCCACAAAAAATAAATCCTGTTCACCGCTCAACCATGAAAAACCGCGCCCCCAGGGTCAAGAAAATTGCGACCCGCAGGGCCATGAAAATGCGGCGCCGTTCTGGGAGTTTGCGGTTTTTGAGCTTTGGGTTATGAAAAGGCTCCGCGATGTTTCCCGTGAACCTGGATTCCGCAGTTAGAAACGAGCGGGGAAGTTGTAAACCACGGATGAACAACAATGAACACCGATGCTGAAGCAGGAATGGCCTTCACCCGCCAGGTGCCAGCCTCTGCTTTGGCAAATCTTTATTATCCGTGTCCATCAGTGTTTATCCGTGGTTGAACTGCGATTGTTAGGGTGAAATGTGGTCGCCAGCTCCGGCAGGAGCGGCATGTATATAGCCCGCCCCAGCCCCAAAACCCCCGCCGCCGTTTGGGGCGGCACGACCTGAATCTCGCCAATAACCAATAACCAAAACCTCGATCATGCCGCGCCAAGCGAAGGCACTTCTCCCGCCTCATGCTTCCTGAAATCGCGGCGACTGCGGCTGCGAGCACTGATCGAACGCCAAGGCATCGACCCACCGCCTCATGCTTCCTGAAATCGCGGCGACTGCGGCTCAGCGGTCTCCGTGTTATAGCGCTTTCCGTCAATCCGCCTCATGCTTCCTGAAATCGCGGCGACTGCGGCTCCGCGAATTGCGGGAAGCCGGAGCACGCGCAGAGCCGCCTCATGCTTCCTGAAATCGCGGCGACTGCGGCATCGGGCAAGGGCTATCTTCATAATGTTGAGTTCTACCGCCTCATGCTTCCTGAAATCGCGGCGACTGCGGCGTCAGGGATGAACTGTCAAAGCAGGTTCAAGAGCTTCCGCCTCATGCTTCCTGAAATCGCGGCGACTGCGGCGACAAGCATATAAGCCACCCTTTGAAACCCGAATACCCGCCTCATGCTTCCTGAAATCGCGGCGACTGCGGCACCGTCTGCTGGTGGCGCATACAGGAAAGGTTTCCGCCTCATGCTTCCTGAAATCGCGGCGACTGCGGCTCCTATTCTTAGCGAAAACGAAATCTACCGCATGGTCCGCCTCATGCTTCCTGAAATCGCGGCGACTGCGGCGTTGGTGGCGAGATTGAGGTTGACGGTTTACCCTACCCGCCTCATGCTTCCTGAAATCGCGGCGACTGCGGCCCCCATTTATTGCGGCAGAAGCCATTCCCGGTCTCCGCCTCATGCTTCCTGAAATCGCGGCGACTGCGGCAGCAATCCCCCGATGTAATATGCTTCAGACAAAAGACCCGCCTCATGCTTCCTGAAATCGCGGCGACTGCGGCTTGACTCGGCGCCGGACTCCCTTCCGAGGTCAAAGCCGCCTCATGCTTCCTGAAATCGCGGCGACTGCGGCATCGCTGAGTTAACCGTCTTTTGCGCGTTCTCGTCCGCCTCATGCTTCCTGAAATCGCGGCGACTGCGGCCGCGTATCATCTGCCCACCGGCTAAGGACATCAGGCCCGCCTCATGCTTCCTGAAATCGCGGCGACTGCGGCCCGGAAACAGTCTCTCCATTTCTCGGAACCACACACCGCCTCATGCTTCCTGAAATCGCGGCGACTGCGGCGGCATGGGTGTAGAGGTCAATGAGCGGGAGTTTTTGCCGCCTCATGCTTCCTGAAATCGCGGCGACTGCGGCCGCTGGCTGGTTTTGGATTACATGGATGGGCCTGGCCGCCTCATGCTTCCTGAAATCGCGGCGACTGCGGCAGAAACCGCCGCCAACCAGAGCCGCAACCAAAAAGCCGCCTCATGCTTCCTGAAATCGCGGCGACTGCGGCCCGCGCGTATCGGCTTTCTCATTTAGCGTCGCCACCGCCTCATGCTTCCTGAAATCGCGGCGACTGCGGCCTTTGACGAAGTTGCTCGAAAGCGGCAAGCTCAGCCGCCTCATGCTTCCTGAAATCGCGGCGACTGCGGCAGTTTCAATGCAGCAAGGAAAAGAATTTAAGAAGCCGCCTCATGCTTCCTGAAATCGCGGCGACTGCGGCTGACATTGCCGAAATTCTTGAAAGGCGGACTTTTCCGCCTCATGCTTCCTGAAATCGCGGCGACTGCGGCCCGGGTCCGAGCGTTCAGGGTATCCACATAGAATCCGCCTCATGCTTCCTGAAATCGCGGCGACTGCGGCATTTGTCATTTGCGATCAGCGTCGCGAAATCCAAGTCCGCCTCATGCTTCCTGAAATCGCGGCGACTGCGGCACAAGCTGCTCCGGGGTGGCGACGTGTTGAGTGACCGCCTCATGCTTCCTGAAATCGCGGCGACTGCGGCCGCTGTGGGTGGGGGTGGACATAGGCCGGCAGCACCCGCCTCATGCTTCCTGAAATCGCGGCGACTGCGGCGGCGGGACATCATCCGCAAGGGAACCGCCGAAATCCGCCTCATGCTTCCTGAAATCGCGGCGACTGCGGCAAAACTCTGACGGTAATCTTTTATAACTTTGGTTTCCGCCTCATGCTTCCTGAAATCGCGGCGACTGCGGCAGACAGAAATGGACCGTTAAGAACTCCTAAGCAACCGCCTCATGCTTCCTGAAATCGCGGCGACTGCGGCGGCATCCCTCCACCTGGCCCTCTGGCCGGCCCAGTGCGGAGGTTGGTGCGAGCAAGAAGCGGGGACGGCCAAAGGGCGGGGCGGAGAGGATTACAGGGATCGCACATGTCGTTGTTATACAGCGATTCGTATAATGCGAGCAGCCGTGCGGCGGAGCGCCGGCCATGCCGCGCTCGCACCGCGCCGCCAATCCCAGGCGCAGTCGTTCGCGATGTCAAAAAGCATGCCCTTCCAATGGCGGAAGAAAGGTGGTCGGTGGCAGAGGCTCTCGCGAGCTTTGTTTGCCACGACGATACTGGCATCAAGAAAATGGTTCGGTCAATGCCAAAAATTCGAAAAAATAAGGGCGCGTCCGGCGGCGATGAATCAGATAATGGTAACCCGCGTTCTTGTGAGATAGGGCAGACCCATGGCCTCGATGACCAGGCTGGCGTCGTTGCCTGAAGGCCCAAGAGCGACAAACAACACCTGGTCCTCGTCGTGTTTGAGGATGGGGTGCAGGGCGGACTTGACCTGGGCTAGGCGCAGGTTATCCAGGGGGCATTCAAACACGGAGTATTGGAGGCGAACTCCGAAGCCTTCCAAGGTCTTGGCGACGCGGCGAAGCCTTTTGGGATCGCGGACATCGTAACTGACCAGGTAACGGGTGCGGCTCATTTGGTGGTAAAAGCATGGTAGGCAGCGGCTTCTCCGCGCACAAAGCGCCAAAGCTGGCGAGCCTGAACCTCCAGCATGCGGCGGTAAGGCATTCGGTAACCAAATTGGGGGTGGCTGACTTCGGTGTCAAAACGGCGGAACCAGGACTCCCAGAAGGTCTTGCGGCCATGATCATTGAGAAACGTGCCGTTCGCGCTGCGAAGGAAATCCTCAGGCCCCAATTCTCCCCGGTTAATGAGGCTGATGGCCACGCTGTCGGCAAGCAAGGGACGAAATTCCTCCATCAAGTCCAAGGCCAGCGCTGGACGGCCATAGCGGGGCTGGTGCATAAAGCCCAGGAAGGGATCGAGGCCGACGGAGTAACAAACGCCGGCCAACTCCTTGGCAAGCATACTGTAGCCCAGGGACAGGAGGGCGTTGACGGGGTCGCGAGGCGGGCGCCGATTGCGCCCCCGCCAGTCAAATTTCCAATTATCGCGCTGCTTGAGCATGGACTCGAAGCTTTCGAAATAAAGCGCGGCGGCGTTTCCCTCAATGCCCAGCAGGTCCGCAAGGTCTTTTGCCTGCGCCGTGGAATCGCGGAGGGCTGCCAGCAGGCTTAAGACCTGGTCCGGCGCATCTCCATTGCGCATGAGCATGACGCGCTGGTTGTGGATTTTGGCGCGGATGATCTCGCGAGCCAGTTGCAAGCGCACCGGCCACAATTCGAAGAGGCGGTATTGGCCTCGCCGGGCATCCACCCCACTGGCGGGCAACCCCCGCAACAGGCCGATGAACCGGCCGGCCGGGGAGAAATAGGACACGTCTATACCCAAATCCAAGCAGGTTTCGGCGGCCTGGGCGGTAAGCTGCACCGCCCCGTAGCAATAGATGGCGCGCACTTGCTGTCCAGGGAGTTTGCGGACCTCCTCTCCTTTCACGGACACGACCAACTGCTCGCCGCGCTGGCCGATTTGCGCGCCGGGGGTTTGCACCACCAGCACCTCGCCGTCGTCGTTTTCCGGCCGGGGCGGCTCCAGCGTGGGCGGGCCTTTGCCGGATTCGGCGGCGAAATCCAAAGCCGCCATGATCTGACCGCGCACCCGGTCGGCATCCGCCGGCGCGAAACTGAAGCGCAACTGCGGGTCCGGGTCAGCCGCCTCACGGGCGCGCGCCCACCAAAGCGATTCATTCGGCAGGCAGATGGGATACGCGGAGCAAAACAGGCAGCGCGCATCGTTTTTCAGCGGTGGCGGGCACTGTCCGCTGGCGGCAACGGCGCGAGCATCCGCGATATTTTTGCGAACCTTGCCAAGCAATTCCTCGGTGAGTTCCACCGGCACCCGGCGTTTGTCGGCCGCGTAGTAAATGGCGCCGCGCGCCGCAACCACGCCGTGCTCGCGCAGCAACAGCGCTTGGGCAGCCACTTGAATGGCATCCGGCTCCTTGGCCGCGCGCTCTCCTTCGTTGTCGCGGCGCGCGGAGCCTTTTTTGTAGTCAATGATTTCGGGGCCGTCCGGGCCGCCTTCCACAATGTCCAACACGCCGATCAGCCCCAGCGACGCGCTTTCAAGGCGCAGGCTGCGGAGGCGAGCGCCTTCCGGCAGGTTTTCTCCCAAGGCTTTGGCTTTCTCGTCGTCCAATCGGGAGGGCGCGTCCACATTGCGGTGGGCCGTGGAACCGGCGACGGTATCGGCATTTTCCTGAAAAATATTCTCGACCCATTGATAGTAGAACAGGCGCGGACAATAGATGAAGTTGTGCAAGCGCCGCACTGGCAGAGGCGGCTGGGCCTCGAGTGCGGTTTGGGTTTGGACCGGCGCGTCGCTCATTACGCCTACATTGGGACATCGTCCTTCACTTGCTCATGATTCAGCCACCGCCGAAGCCGTTCGTTGTTGATGGCCTCGCACCGCCTCCACTGGTATTCCCGATCATTCACGGTCTTCCAAACACCGGGACCGGAGGCGTAGTCGAATCGCCCAGCCGAATCGGTTTCCAGTCGCGCTCGCCCGAAAGGGGCGATTTCATGTCGGTCATAGAACAGGTTGGGGTTGCGCTCCTTGGGGAGCGAGTCGCCGTCCCGAATTTGGATTGGAACTTTATCCTTCCCAAAGCGGCGGGGCTCCCGGACTATGAACGTGTCCGGCTGACCTTTTTCCCCCTTCTTTCGTTCCGTGCGCAGGCGATGGTGAATATCCGCGACCGAGGGGTGCGCCACGGCCCGCAAAGCCAAATTGACGGCGGCGTTCAAATCAGCCTGCATCGGCAAAATGTCCTTGTTTCCGCTCAATTTGCGATTGCCGGCAGGCGCGGGATGGGGGATCGCCTTGGCCGTCACAAAAATGGGTCCGCCGGGTTGGGGCGCAAGCAGTGTGCGGTTAGGGCGTTCTGAGGCGGCGATCTTCTCGAGTGACGAAAAAAGCCGGGCGGCGTGCATAGCGGAGGGTGAAGGCTCCGCGCCTTCGGCGCGAGCTTTTGCTTCTTCGCCCAGCAGGACACGCCAACGGAATTCATGCCGGTCTTTCCAGGATACCTCGGCGGCACGAAACCCGGCCGCGCCGCTCAAGCAGCAAAAACGCGAGGAGTAGGCTGCCGGCGTTTCGAGCACCGGGATGCCGAAAGGCTTGGCCAGCATGTTGAGTTTGAGGATGATTGCCCGGTGGCACCATTTCATGAGGCGAGTGTTCTCAGCCTTGGCTCGGCCTTGATTCGAAAGGTAACGGCTTAAATCCTCCACTACGATCATGTCCACCGGTGGACGAACAACATCGTATTCGCCATGAATATCGGCGGCCTGACGGCTTTCAGGCGATAATTGCGGCTGGCGCAAACGCAATCCAAGAGCCTGGGCGAGGATCAGGTGCGCGGTTTGGTTTACGCGTTGCTCGCGGATATTCTCCAGTTTGATGAGGATATCGGGACACGGATCAGGGATGGGATCGTTGCGCATTTCAGAGGCGGTGAGCGGCCGGTCGCCAATTTTCCGCCGGAGAGCCTGGTTGAGGGATTGCCAACGCCGGCGCAGCTCGGAGAGTTGCTCGATGCGAGCCATGCTGAGACCGCGCTGTCCCCGCAACTTCACTTTCTGCCGGCGGGCGTCTTCCCGAGCCTGGCGCAATAGATGACAATCTGGCTTATCCGGATGGGGCGCCCAAACCCAATCGCGCCCGCGCAGCGGGAGTATCCGCCCGGTCAGCCGCAACAATTCCCGCTGTATCCGCTGGCGTTGCTCGATGATATGTTGTTTCAACGCCTCCCGCAGTTGGAGCAGGCGGGTCTCATCGCCATTCGCCAGTTCCTGCCAGCCAGGCATTCGCTGCTGTTCGCGAATTTGTTCCAGCGCGCCTTGGCGCTGCGGCTCGGCATCCGGCTAGGTGAGTTTCCAGTGCCATGAGACGCAGGTCGCGATCCAGTTTTGCGCGCGCCGCAACGCGACGAGTAATTTGTCGTTCTGCTCGGGGAAGCTGAGTCTTTGTTTTAAGGCGGCGGCGTCAGGGATGTCGTTCAGCAGGTCGGATTGACCCAAGGCCGACAGCATGGCGAAGGTTTCGGCGCACTCGGCATCATCGGCCGTCCGGCCTCGCTCGCCATACAACTCTTCGCGGAAGGCCTTGCCCAGGCCGTCCTTGTCCAGCGGGCTTTCCGGCCGCAACACCTCCGCGTTCTCTCCCGGAAGCCGAACGATTGAACCAGTCCGGTAACGGGCAAACCAGTCCTTCCCCCCCGCCGAACCAATGGGCCGGGAGCAACCATCGCGTTTTGTCCCGCACTCCACGATCGCAATGCTGGCGGCGTGGCGCGTCCCGAGGTCCGCCGCGAGGACGCGGAAGCTGGAGACCCTGTCCCACCAGCGGTGAGACTCCTTTCCATCAAATTCCTGCTCCCATCGCAGGAAAGGAAGCTGCGCGCCCTTTTTCCACGATACAAATTGCTTATCCCACAAGCCCGCTTTGCCGACACGCTCGCGAATTTTTTCCTCATTCAGGTCGAGGGGAAAGTTAAGCAGGATGCGCAGCTTTCCCTTCGCATCAAAATCAGGCATGAGTTGGACAGCGGCGTCTTGCAATTCTTGGGGGTTGATCCGGTCATCCTTCTCGCCGAGCAAAGCCCGCATCATGGGCTGGGTCCAATCCTGGAGATAAGCGCCATCTTCGGCGCGGATGCGGTCGCGGACCAGGCGAGGGGCTGAGTAGCGCAAACGACAGGGGCGCATGGAAATTTTGCCATCGCTGTCGGACAAGGCGACTGGCACAGTCACAGCCAGCGCCTTGGCGTCATGCTTGAATTCGCCTCGATCCTTTCCGAAGCTGCACACATCCGTGAACATGAAAAGGCGCCTGGAATAGCGGGCATCAGCAGGCGTGAAGTTGAGCGGGCGGCTGGAAACCTCCTCCAGGGCCTCACGGATCTCACAATACTCCCTAAACGCTTCCAACGGATCAGACGCCCACTCGTGTTTATTGATCTGCTCCTGGTGCATGTCGTCCGGCTCGCGCCAGATGCCCCAGGCCTCCTCGTCGGCAATTAGGGCCTCAAAAAGCTTGTGGGAGCCGATTTGTTCCCGCTTTTCGCCTCCCCGCAGCTCATCAAGCGCGGCTTTGAGTTTGCGCCGCTTTTCCTCGGAGAACCTTTCGCCTGACCTCACTATCTGCTGCCATTTGCGTTTGACCTCGCCCCAGCCTTTCATGGTGCGGCGGCGCAAACCATAGGGAGTCCGGCGTCCGTCGGTAAGGCGATATTCCTCGGCGAGATCGTCGTTCACAATCTTCCTCAGCCTTTCAATTCGCGGATCCCCAGCGAATCGCGGCAAGGCCGGCTCCTCGCCTGCCGCATCCGCCGGCGGCTTGGGTTTTCCTTTGGCGACCTGCCAGAGGTTCGCCAATCGCTCCCGGATTCCACGCTCCAATTCGCTCTGGCCCGAATAGCCTTCCGCCGCGCGCTCCCCATCCATCACCAGCAACTTCAAGGCCAAGCGGTCCAGCTTCGCTTCACGGTCCTCGACGTTTTTCTGGAATTGATTGTAAACCTTCAGGGCTTCCTTGAAGGCGGCGACGTCGAAATCCTTCCAAGCCACTTGATGGCATTCGCCAGCCGATATTTCATGAGCATAAGCGGACCTTTCGTGCAGTTCATCGCTAGTGGAGCCGCATCTCCACCCTGGAAGCGCGGTGAAGGCCCGGAAAATAATTCCGGCCTTGGCGCGAACCAGTTTGATCGGATCCTCACCGAGCGAAAGAAGCCGGACTTCGAGGTCTCCCTGTTGCGGCGAGTCGCTTCGCTTTTGCTTCAGCTTTTGCTTTGGCCGTGCATAAATGCGGCGCAGTATTTCCAGCCCCGCCAGGTCAGGAGCGAGGTGTTTAAAGACCAAGAAACCGAAAAATCTTTTCTTGAGCGCGTCTTTGTTAATGCTGCCTCCCGCGTATTCAAAAACATCGGGGCGCTTGGTCTCGAGTTTGGCCGCCAATGCTTGACGCTGGTTAGCGGTGATATGACCAGCGCCTTCCAAGGCGGTTAAAGCCGTTTGGAAAACCTCTTTGACTCGGATTTCAGGCAGGGTTTTGCCGCCGCCAGATAGGTTGCAGAAATAGGCCTGCTTCAACGCGCGTTGAAGAAGCGAGGTATGAGCCTCGACCCTGGGGTTCCAAATCACGCGAGGCAATTGATGCAGCGCCTTCTCCTTGGCCAGTTGCGCCGCTTCTCGCGGGAATGTTACACCTCGCTTGAACCCGCTTTGACAGAAGTAAGGCCAGTATTCGATTCCTCCCTGCTGAATAGAGCCCTCGCCTCCCAAGTCAAATGCCAGCGACTCCCCGGCCAGCTCCATTTCGACCTCCCTGACGCCATTAGAAAAAAGGGGCTTGGTGAATCGCTCGACTGCCTCCGCCAGGGTGGGAGGTTCAGCCATTTGCCATGCGCGTTTCAGCGACTCGCCCATGCCCGATCGGCGCTGGCCTTTCTTGTCGAAACTTGTCCAAACCTTTTCCAGCAATCCACGCAGCCGGGTCAACTTGCTTTGCGGGGAATTCCCCAGCGCCGCCAGCGCAACGATGTAATAATTCACCGCATCCTGAAAGATTTCGTGGTGGCGCCAGAGCGCCAAACTCCAGTCGGGTAATTCCTTCCATTTTGCTTTTCCGTGTTCGTCTTTTCCGTCGGCGATTTCGACGCGGCTGGCGCGGCCCTGATAGATGCGTTTCATGGCTGGAGATTAGAGCATGCCAGCGATTAGGCTCCAGAAATTTTTTCCCTGCCGCGGGCCCGGTCTTTGCCCGGTCGTGTTGGCAAATTGGCGTTTCCAGGAGTGGAAAACTCGCGGGTTTTGGCCTTGGGGCAAGGCGAGGCGGCTATTGGTCAGGCAGCGCGGCGATGGCGGTCCAATAGTGCTCACCAAAATGGCGGCGAAACTGGTCCAGCAAGGCCTCGGCCGCCGCGCGCCCGGATAAAACGGCAAAAGTGGTCGAACCGCTGCCCGACATCAGCGCGCCCGCCGCGCCGTGCGCGCGGAAAAAATCCTGAAATACCGCCAGCAGCGGATATTTCTGCAGCACCGGGGCCTCCAGCGAATTATAGAATTGCGCGGCGGCGTCCGGCAGGGTTCCGTTTTGCAGGGTGTGAATCAGCCTGGCGGCGCGGCCGGGCTGGCCGTTCAACGCCGCTGGATGATCGGCCAGCGCGCGGTAGGCCCAGGGCGTCGGCACGCCAAAACCGGGGTGAACCAGCAATAAAAAAGCCCCGCGCAGGGCCGCAAAGTTTGGCAAAGGCCGCACGTGTTCGCCACGCCCGGTCGCCAGGGCCGGCTGTGATTGCAGGAAAAAAGGGACATCCGAACCCAGCGCCCCGGCCAGCTCGCTTAGTTTGGCGTCCGGCAAAGGATGGCCAAACAACTCATTCAAACCCAACAAGGTCTGGGCGGCATTGCCGCTGCCGCCGCCCAGGCCGGCCGCCAAGGGGATGTTTTTTTCGAGGTGAATGGCCAGACCGGTTTGCCGGCCGGTTGCGGCGAGAAAGGCCTCGGCCGCGCGATAGACGAGATTTTCGGGGCCGGCGGGCAATTCCGGGCGATTGACGGTGAGCCGGATGCCGGCGCCCCCGGCGGCAAAGGTGAGGCGGTCGCAAACCGGCACCGGCTGCATGACGGTTTCCAATTCATGAAAGCCGTCCGCGCGCCGCCCCAAAACATTGAGCAACAGGTTGACTTTGCAGGGGGATGAGCGTTCGACCGTGGTCATGCGCAAAAACAAAAAGGGCGCCAACACCCGCGGGCATTGGCGCCGCCCAACCGACGGGTTTAATTGTCGAACACGCGGAAGCGGCTGCCGGGAACAAAGGGCGCCACGTCGCCGCCCGCGAAGCCGAGCGAAGTATCGGGCGCAAACGTCGAATCCTCCACCAAGTTGGGAGTGTAATTGTCGGGATAGACCGGGGAGGCCGAGTATTTGTGGGTCAGCTTGGGCTCGTAGCTGGGGAACGGAAAAGTGAGCATTTCATAAAAGCCGAGCCCGGTCCGCACCAGCGTGCGGTTGACTCCGCGAATGAACCCGGTGGAGTAGGCCGCTTCCGGCCCGTGCCACAGGGCGGTTTGCTCCATGCTTCGCCGGAATTCGCCCAAGCGAAACGCCTCAGTGGCGTTGGTGATGCCGCGTCCCAGCTTTTTCTCCGGACCGGCGCAACCGGCGCCCACCAGAACCGCCACGGCCGACAAGGACAGGATTGCAATCAGGTTACGCATAAAAACTCAAGCCCGAGCTTACCGGATTTCAAGGGCTTGTAAAGGGTGTTTCGCAAGATTTTTGCCGGTTTTTTTTAGCGGTTATTGGCGGCCTCAACCGCCGCTTGGCGGCGCTCCTTGCGGTCCCAATACCAAGCCACGAGCACGCTGATTTCGTAAAGCATTTGCAGCGGGATGGCCATGATCAGCATCGTCACCGGGTCCCCGGAGGGGGTGACGAAGGCCGATAAAACCAGGTTGCCCACAATGGCCCATTGGCGGAAGCCTTTGAGGCGCTCATAGTCCAGGATGCCGATTTTGACCAGCACCAGGATCACCACCGGCAATTCAAAGGCCAGGCCCATGCCCAGCATAAATTTGACCACAAAACCGATGTAGGCGTCCGCCCGCCACTCGTCGGCGCCAAAGCCGAGCCATTTGGAGAACTCGACCGTGGCGCCAATGGCAAAAACCATCACCACCAGGTAGCAAAAGGCCACCCCGATGAAAAACAGCCCCGAGCCATAAGCCACCGCCGTGTAGAGGATTTTTTTCTCCCGCACCCGCAGCGCCGGCAGCACGAATTGGCCGATGAAAAAGAAGACGAAAGGCGAGGAGATAACCAGTCCGCCATAAAGCGCCAGTTTCAAAGCCACCATGATGCCTTCAATGGGGCCGTAATTCTTGATGACCACCATCGAAGGCGGCGGGACATCCGGCTCGCCAAACACCGGCTGCAAAGCCAGCACGGTGTTGCTTTCGACCTTGAGCGGCGCCAGGTGAAAAGACCCAAGGCGGTTGGTGCCCCAGAAATTGGTGCCGCCAAATTGCTCCAAAGGCAGCCGGGCCAGCACATTGGTGCCAACCACCAGGGCCACCCGCGGGTCGTCGCGCTGGAATAAATGTTCGGATTGCTTTAGCGGCCAGAGCAGAAAGGCGATCAGGTAATTGCCCGCCACCAGGCAGATCAGCATCCCCACCACCACCGAGGAGATGCTCTTGACCAGCGTCCAGCGAAGGTCTTCCAGGTGATCGAGAAACGGCTTGACCGGCCCGCCGCCCTCCTCCTCGTCATCCGCCGCTGAAGGGTCGGCGTCCGCCGGTTGGGCTGCCGGCGCTCCTTCGGTCTCCCCATCGCCTGTCGCCCCGGATTCGCCTGCCGGGGCGGAATCGCCGCCGGCCAGGGATTGGTCGGCGGCCGGATCGTGGTAGGCGTATTCCGAATCGTGCGCGTGCCCATAGGCGTCATAGCCGTAGGCCGACTCGGGACTGCCGTCATAGGTGGTTTCGGGCGCCGAACTCTCTTCGGAGCCCGCGTCCTCCGGAACCGCCGGGGCCGGCGTTTCCGCCGGCGGCGGTGATTCCGGCGGCGCCTCGCTGGCGGTCGTCTCCCGGGCTGCGCCAGTTCCTTCAACGGCCGAATTGGCAGTATCACCCTTTCCCGACGGCACCGTGCCGGCGGGCGGGGTCCCGGTTAAATCAGGATTTTGAGGCGGCGCCCCCTCGGGTCGCTCCTTATCCGGCTCCTGGGACATTGGCGGGTGTCAGCAGGGGTCCGCGCGTCCGCCTAAGACGGCTTGGACTGAGGCTCCGGCTTGTTGCCGTTGGCGACGGGCGATTTTTTGGGGGGGGCCGGCGGCGGCTCGCTTTCAACCGCGTTGGTGATTTCGTCCTGGACCTCGCGGGAGGCGCGTTTGAATTCCTTGATGCCCTGTCCCAAACCTTTCATCAATTCGGGAATCTTGCGCGCCCCGAACAGGAGCAGGCAGATGATCAGAATACCGATGATCTCGGCCGTTCCGAGCATCGCCAACATCGTGAATGATGTAACCATAAAGTTTCTACTGTAATGGACACCGCGGGGGCTGTCCAAGTTCAAAATAACACCCTGGACGGGGGTCTCACAAGCGCGAAAACGCCGCTCCAAAAACCCCGACGGGCGGGCAAGGGGGCCGGCGCGCCGGCCTTATGGGCGGGTGTATAAAATAAATTCGCCGCGGCGATTCTTGGCCCAGGCCTCCTCGCTGTGGCCCTGCACCGCGGGTTTGTCCTCCCCAAAGCTCATGGTGAAAACCCGGTCGCCGCCAATGCCCAAGTTGATCAGGTATTCGCGGATGGCCAGCGCCCGCCGCTCGCCCAACGAACGGTTGTATTCCTCGGTGCCGCGTTCATCGCAGTGGCCTTCGATTTGAACCTTGGCGCTCGGCCGCTCTTGCAGCGCCTTGGCCACCGCCTGGATTTTGGACTGCTCGGCTTGCCGCACCGCCGAGCGGTCGAATTCAAAATAGACGGTGTTGGCCTTGAAAATTTCCCGGTCCGGGATCATCCCCTCCAACCCCTGGCGGCCGGGCAGGTCGGTCCCGGTTCCCGTGCCGCCTATATTCGTGCTGGCGGGGTCAGGCATGGGCGGAATAACAGTGGTGTTGTCCGTGCCGCCGCCCGCACCGGTGTTTCCGGCCGCGTTGCCGGTCGAGCCCGGCGGCAGTTTGGTCACGGTGTTTTTGCTCTTGGGTTTGCAGCCGGTGGCGGCGAAGGACAGCGCCAGGCCAAAGGCCAGGATGATTGCCAGGGATTTTTTCATAATTGCCTAACTTGCCAGCTAAACTGTTGGCTGATTAATTTTTGGGGGTTAACAAAATAAACTCCGCCCGCCGGTTTTTGCTCCAGGCCGCTTCCGAGTGGCCGGCCGCAGCGGGTTTGTCTTCACCGAAGCTGAGGGTGAAAATTCGCTCCCCGGACAGGCCGAGGTTGATCAGGTATTCGCGCACCGCCAGGGCGCGGCGCTCGCCCAGGGACCGGTTGTATTCCTCGGTGCCGCGCTCGTCGCAATGGCCTTCGACCTCGACGCTGGCTTCCGGCCGGGCCTTCAGGGCGTTGGCGACCGCTTCGATCTTGCGGCCCTCGGACACCTGCACCGCCGAGCGGTCAAACTCGAAATAAACGGTGTTGGCTTTGAAAAACTCCCGGTCTTCCTTGAGATTTTCGCGCTTGTTCCGGTCGGGCAGGGGAATGCCCATCCGGTCGTCGGGATTCATCGTGTCGCGGCTGTCCGGCACCCGTCCGGAGTCAATTTTCAGGCCGCTGTCATCGCGCGCCGAGGCGAGGTCGTTGGTGATGGGCCGGGTCTGGCCGGGGATGTAGGTCAGCGAGGTCGGCTTGCGCCGGCAGCCGCTCGAGAAGGCCAGCGTTCCGGCCAGGGCCAGGGTCAGCAAGCCAAACCATGTCGCGCGATTTGTCGTTTTCATTTTTTCGGCGGTCCTTTCAGCGCGCCCAACTGGGCTGGGAAACGCTGCCTGAAATCGGGGCGCAATCCTTGACCCGTTTGGTGGGCACGTCAAGCAAAGAGAGGACGCGCCGGCCATTGGCGGCGCGCCGGGCAAAAATAACCGTGCGCGAATTGGGCGCCCAGGAGGGATCCTCGCCCGGCGTCAGCCGGACGGCCTCGCCCCCCTCGGCGGGCACCACGCACAACTCGAAGTTGTTGCCATACTGGGTGGTAAAAATGATCCACTTGCCGTCGGGCGACCAGTCCGGCTCGGTCGCATTGGCCACTCCCACCGTGCGCAATCTTCGCGTTTCCCCGCCGGCGGCGGGCGCCAAATAGAGGGCCTTGGCGCCCTCGCGCCGGCTGCTGAAACAGACGGTTTGGCCGTCCGGGGACCAGCAGGGGGAGGAATCGCCCTCGCGGGATTTCGTCAATTGGCGCAAGTTGCCGCCGTCGGCATCGGCGACGTAAACATTGGGGCTGCCGCCTTTGCTGAGAATCATGGCCAGCCGTCCGCCCGGCCCGGCGGCCGGACTGATGTTCGAGCCGGCGTGGCGCGCCAGCGGGCGGCGCGTGCCGCTGTTCAAGTCGTGGGCGTAAATCGCCGGGAAACCTTCCTTGTAGGAATTGTAATACAGCACCCGCTGCCCCGGCACCCAGCAGGGCGCGGCGGCAATCGAGCCATCGCGCGTGACGGCCTGCGCGTTGTGGCCGTCATAATCCGAGACCCAAATTTCCTTGGCCTGGCCCTGGTCGTTTTTGAACGCGACACGGGTCAGCGCGACGCCCCTGACCTCCCGCAGGAGGGTGATGATATCGTCCGCAAACGCATGCGCCTGGTATCGGGGGGAGGTGCCGGTGTAGCTTTTGGCCAGAAGGTTGCCTTTGGTCTTGGCCTTCTGTAAAAAACCGGTCAGTTGGCCTTGCTGGTTGCCGGTTACCAAGTAAAGGGCCTTGTCCGGGGCGACAATCTCAAAGCCCAAAACCTCCAAATCAAACTTCAGGGCCTGGTCCACCTCGCCCGTAAAGCCGGACACCGACACCGGGATGACCTTGGTGGGGTCCACTTCCCTTTGAATCACCAGCGTTTCCCCGTCGGTCTGCGCGCCGGCCAGCCACACCCCGGCCAGCAGCGCGGCGCCCGCCAGGATTATCGGGGAATTCCCTTGTCTTATGCGTCTGTTTTTCTTCATCCCAAAGCCCGTTTGATTTTCAAGTTGAAGTCAATGCGAAAGGTTCTTTCAAGGTCTGTGGCGCCGGCGGGAAACGGCGGCAGGGACTTGACCGCTTCCAGCGCGTCCTGCACCGAACGGTCCAGCGGGGCGTTGCCGGAACGCCGCACAATTCCGGCGTAAACAATTTGCCCGGTGCGATGCACGACGACTTTCGCCTGCACCACCAAATTGTCATCCTGGACCTCCCGCGGCGGGTCCCAAGCGTCATCATACAAGCCCAGCACCACCTGGCTGTAATTGACGGCCCCCGGCCCGGCCCCCACCCCCACGTCGCTCAGGGTCAGGCCGCCCTGGGTCAATTTTTGATTCAACCCTTGCACGACCCGGTCAACGGCGGCCATCCGTTGTTCGTTGGCCTTGCCGCTATCAGCCGCAGTTTTTGTTTTGGCGGTGTTCTGGCCGGTGACCCGGGGGCGCTCGACCAGTTTGGGGCTGAACTTGGACTTGGCGGCCTCCGGGGCGGGCACGGCAGTCTTGGCCGTTTTCGGCTGCGGATCAACTCGCGGCGGGGGTGGCGTTTCCACCCGGCGCGGCGCGGGCGGGAGGACGGGCGGCGGGGTGGGCGGCGGCGGGGTCACCGCCGGGGGCGTGGGCGCGGGCGGCGTGTAAGGGATCGGCGCGGGCGCGGGGGGCGGCGAACCGCCGCCGCCGTTGAGCACGCTGTCCACGATGTCGCCCCGCACCATGGCAATCGGCCTGACTTCGCGCACTTCCGTCTTGGGCGCAAAGGCCGAACCGGCCAGCAGCGCCAGCAGCAGCAGGCCGTGCAGGGCGGCGGACGTGATCAGGCATTTTTTTGCGGTGCGGTCCATGCTCAAGGCCGGTTGGGTTGGGTGCGCAACGACAGGCGGGTAATGCCCCGCCGCTCGCACATGTCTATGACCGCCGCCACATGCTTGTAGGGGCCGTTTTCATCGGCCCGCACATAAACAATCAAGTTGGGATTCCCCCGGAAGACCTGCGCCAGCTCGTTCTCGATTTGGGCCAGGGTCATCGGCTGCCCCCGCAGGCGATATTGCCCCACCGGCGAAACCTCGATGGTTCGGATGTCGTCCTTGTTCGGTTTCTGCGGCTCGGACCGCCCTCCGTCGGGCAGGTTCAGGCGGATGCTTTTTTCGAGCAGGGGGGTGGTGATGACGAAGATGATGAGCAACACAAAGGCCAGGTCCAGCAGCGGAGTGATGTTGATTTCACTCAGCGTGACCAGCGAAGTGCGTTGCGAAAAGCGTCTCATGGCCGCGCGGTTGCCGCTAATCCTCCTTCAAGTATTCGCTCTCCATTTTGGAGGCCATTTCCTGGGCGAAATTATCCAGCTGCACCGTCATGGCGCGCAGGTTGTGAACCAGCCAGTTGTACCCGAACATCGAGGGGATGGCCACCAGCAGTCCGGCGACGGTGGTGATGAGGGCCGCCGCGACGCCCGGCGCCATGGTGGCGAGGGTGGCCTCCCCCTTCATGGCCACGTGGGTGAAGGTGCTCATCACCCCCCAGACCGTGCCGAGCAAGCCGATAAACGGCCCGCCGCTCACCGCGATGGACAGGATGATCAGCCCCCATTCCAACCGCAGCGCCTCCGTGGCGACGGTGTTTTCCATCGCCCGTTTGACGTGTTCCATCCCCTTGAGGCTCACCTGCCGCCCCCCCTCGGGCGTGGGGCGCAGGCGCGATTCCAGGCTTCGACATCCTGCCAGATAGACGGAAAACAGCGGGCAACCCTCCGCGTGAATGCGGCGCTCGAACATGCCCATGACATTGGGCTGGCTCCGAAACTCGGCGTCGAAAAAACCGTTCAGCTTTTTGGCCCGGCGCATCTGCAGGGCTTTGGCCGCCATGACTGACCAGGCGGCAATCGAGAAAATAATCAGGCAGATGATGATGATCTTCGCCTCGATGGTCGCCTGCCGCCAGATGAAGATCAGCTCGATCTGCTGCGCCGCAAAAATTGATACCGCCACGTTGCCCAATCCTTTGCCGTTTTGCTATGCCACAAGCCCGCGCGCCCGCGTCATGCTCATGGTGTAAACCCCGCTTTCGTAAAGGTCAAAGTTTTTCAGAATAATTCTGAAAATTTCGCTCTCCCGCTCCCTGATTGGATGCGATTCCCGCGCGGCGTGTTCAAAATTTTCCGCGCCGCCGGCTGCCGCCAATCCTCCCTGCCGCCCCAGCCTACACAAACTTTCCCGGATTAAGCAAGTTTAATGGATCCAGGGTTTGCTTGATTTCGCGGTGCAGGCGGCGGACGGCGGGGGAGACGGCTTGGGGAAACCAGCGTTTCTTGGCGAGGCCGATGCCGTGCTCGCCGGTGATGGCGCCCTGCCAGGCCAGCACTTGGGCAAACAAGGCGTTCAACGCCGCCGCGCTGCGCTCGCGGGCGCCCCGGGCTTCGTAGTCCACCATCAGATTGACATGGATGTTCCCGTCGCCGGCATGCCCAAAACAAGCCACCGGCAGCCGGTAGCGCTTTTGCAAGCCGGCCGTGAACCGGAACAAGTCCTCCAGCCGCCCGCGCGGCACCACAATGTCCTCATTCAGCTTGGTCAGGCCCGTGTCGCGCAAGGCATAGGAAAACTCCCGGCGCAACTGCCACAGCTTCTCGCATTCCGCCTCCCCCGAGGCCCGCTGCACGAACCGCGGCTGGAGCGAGCGAACGAGTTTTTGGAGATCGGCCAGATCCTCCTGCACGGCCCGCGCGCGCCCGTCCAACTCGACGAAAATCAAGGCCCGGCATCCATCCAGCCGCCGGCTGCCGGTGCGCCGGCGGGCGGCGGCCAGGGTGAATTGGTCGGCCACCTCGAGGGCGCAGGGAAGAAAGCCGGCGGCGAAAACCGCCCGGATAGCCCCGGCGGCCGCGCGCATGGAGTCAAAGCCCACCACCAGCAGCGCCCGGTGCGGCGGGCGCGGGATCAGCTTCAAGGTGGCCTCGGTGACCACTCCGAGCAGGCCCTCGCTGCCGACAAAGAAACGGGCCAGATCAAAGCCGGTTTTGTTTTTGTGCGTGCGCCCGCCCAACCGCAGAACCTCGCCGCTGGCGCGCACCACCTCGAGCCCCAGCACATAATCGCGGGTGGTGCCGTATTTGAGGCACCGGGGGCCGCCGGCGTTGGCGACAATATTGCCGCCCAGGCTGCAATCCTCCCGGCTGGCCGGGTCGGGCGGATAAAACAGGCCGCGCCGCTCGACCGCGTCCTGCAAAGTTTTGGTTTTAACCCCCGGCTCGACCACCGCCACGAAATCGCCTTCGTGGATTTCCTTGATGCGGTTCAGGCGTTCGAGCGAGAGCACCAGGCCGCCCTTTTGCGGCACGCAGCCGCCCACGTAACCGTGGCCGGCGCCCCGCGGGGTCACCGGCACCCGGTGGCGGCTGGCGAAAGCCAGCACTTTGCTTGCCGACGCGGTCGAGCGCGGCAGCGCCACCGCTTCCGGAGTCCGGGCCGCAAACCATTTGTCACCGGCGTATTCCGCCAGGCGCGCCGGGTCGAACAGCAGCTCGTCCGCCGGCAAGATCTGCCGCAGCCGGCGCCAAATTGCGGGAGCGATGGCGCTCATGCCGGGGGACCGGCGGGGCCGGCTTCATCCGCCAGACTGGAGCGCGCCAGAAATTCGCGGGCCTCGGCGGCCTGGCTGGCGGGCACTTGAACCTTCACCCCGCCGGCGGCCATGCTGTATCCTTCCATGCTCAAAGCGGCCAATTCATGGGTGACGCCGGCCAGGAAGCCGGCGGCTTCCAAACGGGTGCGCGCCAATTCCGCTTCGGCCACGCTAAAGGTCTGGAAAACGGTTTCGGGGGTTTCTTCCATAACTCAGGCGGCCTTTTTCAATTCGGCAAAAACAATGACCCCGGCCCCGGTTTGCAGCAGGCTTTGCACCTGAACCTGCACCTGCTGGCCCACCAGGTCCTGGGCCTGGTTCACCACCACCATCGTCCCGTCGTTGAGATAGCCCACTCCTTGCCCCTTGTCCTTGCCCTCGCGCACAATCCGCAGGTTCAAGGTTTCTCCCGGCACCAACACCGTTTTCATCACGTTCGCCAGCTCCGCCAGGTTCAAATAACTAACCGATTGCAGCTCGGCGATCTTGCCCAGGTTGTAGTCGGCGGTTAACAGCTTGGCCTTGAGGTTCTTGGCCAGCCGCACCAATTTGGCGTCCACAGCGGTTTCGTCCGGGTAATCGCCCTCATGGATTTTGAACTCGGTGAAGCCGCGCCGGCGGATGCGGTTGAGCATCTCCATCCCGCGGCGTCCGCGCTCGCGCCGGATCGGATCGGCGCTATCGGCGATTTGGTGCAATTCCCGCAGCACAAACTGGGGCACCACGACCGTCCCTTCCAGGAAACGATGCTCGATCAAGTCCACCACGCGGCCGTCAATGATGGCGCTGGTGTCCAGGAGCAGCAGATTGTCCGGTTTGCTTTGGGAGGCAAAGCGCACAAAGGGGATGATAAGGGAAAAATCCTCCTTGTTGCTGCGCATCGCCAGCACCATGCCGATATACCCGAATCCGAGGAAAGCGCCCAACCGGATCAGCCAGCGCACCGGTTGTTCATCCACATAAACGAAAAGTTGCGAGCGATCAATCATCCAGGCGATGAAACTGCCCAGGGCCAGGCCGAACGTGGCGGCGGAAAAGGCCCGCAGCGAGAAGCCTTTAAGCATCTCGTCAATGGCGATCAGCAGGCCGCCGAAGCCAAAGCCAATCATGGCGCCCAGATACCACCGGCTGATCACCTCCGGCTGCACCTGGCTGATGGCCACCCCGCCGCCGACGCACAGCAGCAGGAATAACACTCTAATCACCCATAGCGACATATAATTACCAACGCCGTTGCGAAGGTTGGACGTGCTCCGCCACGTTTGTCTTCGGATATTTCGGCTTCCACAACATCCACCACAAACCGTGCCGGTTCAAATTGCCGGCGGCCACGTCCAGGTTGGAACTCAGGCAAACCACGTTGCTCAGCGCCAGGTCCAGCTTCAGTTTCATTTCCTGGTCCCGCAACAATGCCCCCACCAACCCCTGGCCTGATTCCAAGTCCGTTTTCAAACCGGCCACCATATTGGTGACCGAAATCGAGGCCAATTCAACATTATTCAGCACCCGGTCCACTTTGGGCCGGTTGGTTTCGATCATTTGCTCGATCCCCTGCCCGGAGCGCGCCAGGCCGGCGCTGAGCGCCAGAATGTTGCTCGACGATTCCCGCAGGTTCCCGATCGTCCGCGATACCGCGCCCGTCTGCGCGCGCACCAGCTCCTCGAGGTCCGCGACTGTTCGCACCGCGCTCGCGCTCACCTGGTGCAGGTTGGTGAGCGTCACCGGCACCCGGTCGCGCACGGCTTCCGAGGCCGCTTTGATGTTGTTCAACGAAACCAGCAGGTTGGTCACGATGTTGGTCAGGGTCGTTTGGCTCAGCACCACATCGTTCACATTGCTGATGGAAACCCGCAATTCCCCGATCGTCACCCCCACCTGCGACAACAAATCGCTGGCCCGCCGGGCGGTGTCCTGCAGGTTGAAGGGCGGCTCGCAGCGAACCTCATCCCCCGGCTGCAAAAACGGGGGGGCATGGTTGCGCGGCGTTATCGCCACGTATTGGTCGCCCAGAAAGCCGGATTGCTCGATCGTGAACAGGCAGGAGCGGGGAATTTTATCGTATTCCTCGAAGATGCGGGCGGTCATCAGGACCGATTTGCCATCCTCCGAGAGCCGGGTGCTCTCGACATAGCCCACCTGGATGCCGGCCATCAGCACCGCCGCGCGCTTGGTGATGCTGCCGACGTTGTCCGTGCGCAGCAGGATGGGGTAGGTCTTGCGCGCCCAACCGCCGCTTTTGCTGAAGTTCAGCAGCAGCACCGCCAGCGTCACCAGCCCCGCCAGCACGAATATCCCCACTTTGATGCTTAGTCGCCGATCGCTCATATCACAGGTCCAGTTCCTTTGGGTCTGATATCCCGTTCACAAACCGGTTCACCACCGGGTCGGTGGACGCGAAGAAATCCGCCGGCGTCCCCACGGCATAAATCTGTCCGTGATGCAGCATCAGCACCCGTTGGGCGATGGTGCGCACGCTGCGCATGTCATGGGTGACCACCACGGTGGTCACCTTCAGCCGCTCGCAGATGCGCAAGATCAAGTGGTCAATGCTGTCCGCCACCACCGGGTCCAGACCGGTGGTCGGCTCGTCATAAAGCACCACTTCCGGACGATAGACAATCGCCCGCGCCAAACCCACCCGCTTCCGCATGCCGCCGGAAAGCTGGGCCGGCTTTTTGACGCCCGCGCCGGGCAGGTCCACCATCTCCAGCGCCTCCTCGACCTTGGCGGTGATTTCCCGCTCGCTCCACCGTCCTTCCCGCCGCAGCGGAAAGGCGATGTTTTCGGCGACGGTCATCGAGTCAAAGAGCGCGGCGCTCTGGAACAGCATGCCGAATTTTCGCCGCACGGTGAGCAATTGCCGCTCCGGCAGCCGGGCGATGTCCACGCCCTCGACCAACACCTGGCCCTGGTCCGGCTGCAGCAGTCCGATCAAATGCTTGAGCAAAATGCTTTTGCCGCAGCCGCTGCGCCCGATGATGGCCGCCGCCTCCCCTTTCTCGATGCGCAGCGTCACCCCGTTCAGCACTTTCTGGGTGCCGAAACTTTTGGCGATGGCGCGCGTTTCGATCATGGCGATTTCAGCCAAGCAGCTTGGTTAAAACCATGGTCAGGAAAAAATTGGAAATTAGAATGGCAATGGAGGAATAGACCACCGCTTCCGTAGTTGCCCGCCCCACCCCCTCGGCGCCCTCCCGGCAGTTCAGGCCCTTGTAGCACCCAATCATCGCGATAATCCCCCCGAAAAACACCGACTTGACCAATCCCTGAAAAACATCCCCCGGCTCGGTGTATCGGAGCATGTTGTTATAGGAATAGACGGGGTCAATCCCCAGCAGGTAAACTCCCACCAAAAATCCCGCCAGGATGCCGACCGCAATCGAGCCGATGGTCAGCAGCGGCATGGCGATCGTGGTCGCGCCCAGCCGCGGCATCACCAGGTAATCCACCGGGTGCGTGGCCAGCGTTCGCAGCGCGTCTATCTGTTCGGTCACCCGCATGGTGCCCAATTCCGCCGCCATCGCCGCCCCCACCCGTCCGGCGACCATGAGCGCGCTGAGCACCGGCCCAAGTTCCGCGCACATGGACACGCTGACCACCGCCAGCGTCGCGGTGTCCATCTTCACTTTGTGGAACTGGAAAAAGGTCTGCGCGCACAACACCATCCCGGTGAACGCCCCCGTGATCAGCACCACCGAAAGGCTTTTGATGCCAATGAAATAAAGCTGATACACCAAGTCGCGGAAATTCGGGCGCTGCGTCAGCAAGGCCCGCAGCACCTCCGCCGCCAGCAAGGCGATATCACCCAGCCCGCGCAGCGGCTCGAACACCCATTTATTGGCCAAGGCCCGCATACTGATGAGTGCTTGGTATAAACGACACGCGCCCCCTCACCCTGCCCTCTCCCCCCAAGGGGGGAGAGGGAGAACGTCGCCCACGATGACAAATTGTGTATTGCATCCCGGAGGCTATACAATAACCGGCCGCCAACCTAGCAAATCCTCCGCCGTTTGGCCAGCTTTTCAGCCGGTGAGCTTTTCGCAGCGGGCCGGCGCCCGGTCGGCGGGCAGGGCGCCAACGAGGTCAATCACCCGCTGATGGGGCGCGAGGTTTTGGAGGGCGGCGGCAAATTGCTCGTCCTGGTTGCCAAGCACGACGATTTCGGCATGGGCCAAAATTTCGGCGGGGGTTTCCACCATCAAGGCGGCGATGTGCGGCAGGTGCCGCTCCACATAGCGGCGGTTGGCGCCGATCAGGCGGGACAGCGAGACGTGGCGATCGTAAATTTTCAAGTCGCACCCTTTGCCGAGCAGCATCTCGATCAGGATCAGGACCGGGGACTCGCGCAGATCGTCGGTGCCGCCCTTGAAGGCAAAACCGAGAATGCCGACCCGCGGGCGGCCATGCCGCAGGATCATTTCGGCGGCGCGGCGGATGAGCAGGTCGTTGCTAACGCCGATGGAGGTCAGCAGCGGCACCGGGATGTCGCGGTTGTGGGCCAGGCGCAGCATGGCCCGCAGGTCCTTGGGCAGGCAGGAGCCGCCATAGGCAAAACCGGGCTTGAGATAAGCGGGGGAAAGGTTCAGCTTGCGGTCCTGGCAGAAGATGTCCATCACCTCGGCGGAGTTCACCCCCATTTGCTTGCAGATCAGGCCGATTTCGTTGCCGAAAACCACTTTCAGCGCGTGGAAGATATTGTCGGTGTATTTGACCATCTCGGCGGTCCTGATGGAGGTCAGGACCAAGGGGGCGTCGAGATTGGCGTAAAGCGCGGCCACGGCGCCGGCGTCCGCTTCGGTCAGCGCGCCAATCACCGTCTTGGGCGGATGATAAAAATCGTGAATGGCGGTGCTCTCGCGCAGGAATTCCGGGTTAATGGCGATCCCAAAGCCGGCGCCGGCGGTCAGGCCGGAGGTCCGTTCGAGGGCGGGGATGACGGTTCCTTCCATGGAGCCGGGCAGCATCGTCGAGCGGGCAACGATCAAGTGGCGGCTGGCCTTTTCTTTCAGCGCCTGGCCGATGCTTTCGCAGACGCGGGTCACATAGGTCAAGTCAAGGTCGCCGGCGGGCTGGGAGGGCGTGCCGACGCAGATCAGGGAAAGGTCGCTGGCCAGAACGGCTTCGCGGGAGTCGCTGGTGGCGCGGATGGCGCCCCGCCGGACTCCTTCCGCCAGCATTTCCGGCAGGTCTTTTTCGATGATGGGCGAGAGGCCGCGGTTGACGAGGTCCACTTTGTAAGCATCGGTGTCCACCCCAATCACCCGATGACCATCCCGGGCAAAACAGGCGGTCACCACCGCTCCCACGTAACCAAGTCCAAATATGCTGATATTCATGCTCAATTTGCTGCGCTCAATGTTCGCCCGTCCCGCCTGGCGGTGGCGGCGCAATAGTCGCTAAAAGTGCGGGTCACCATGTCCCAGCCAAACCGGGATCGCACCAAGTCCTGGCCGGCCTGCCCGATCCGCTGGCGGAGCGCCGGCTGTTCCAACAGCTCGCCGATGAGCGCCGCGAAATCCGCCGCCGTTTCGGCCAGCAGGATATGGTCGCCAGGCGTGACCGGCAAGCCTTCCGCGCCGACCGGGGTCGAAATCACCGGCAAACCGGCGGCCATGGCCTCGAAAATTTTAATGCGGGTGCCGCCGCCAACGCGCAAGGGCACCACCAGGGCTTCCGCCTGGCCCAGGAAAGGGCGGACGTCCGGCACCGTGCCGGTTACTTCCAAGCCGGAGTCCGCGCCCCCCAGGGCGCGGACCGCCGGCGGCGGGTTGCGGCCGATGACCAGGCATCGAGCCTGGGGAAGGCGCCGCCGGACGAGGGGAAAAATTTCCCGCGCCAACCAGGTCACGGCATCAATATTCGGCATCCAATCCATCGAGCCGAGGAAGGCCACCGTGAAGGGCCGGGGGGCGCGCGGGAGGGCGGCAAAATGCCCGACATCAACGCCGGTGGGAACGCTGCCCAGGACGTTGGTCAGGGCATATTCCCGGCGCAACAGCGCCACGTCCGCCTCGGAGACGCCAACCACCGCGTCGAAGCGGGCGGCGGCGGCGCCTTCATACCGCCGCATTTTTTGCCATTGCGCGTGAAAATACCAGCGGTGCAATGGATTGACGGAATTGGCCGCCAGACGCCGCCAGATTTGGGATTCGACATTATGCTCGAATAGCAGCGTCGGGGTTGCGGGCCGCCCGCCCGCGGCGGGGAAAAGGTTGACCGCCGGCGTCAAGAAATCGCCAACAATCAAGTCGTGCCGCCGGGCGCCATCCCGCTTTTGAATGGCTTCGGTCATGGCCGGTGAGCGGTATTTGGCCAGGACATAAGGCAGCGGCGAAAACAGGTTGGCGGCCAGTTGCCAAAAGAAGGCGGGGGTTCCCTTGGCGGGGGCGCGCCAGGGTATCCATTCCTGCTCGTGGGAGTATTCGGCGGCGGCGGTTTTGGCTTGGGGCTCGGCGTCCGGCGGCCAAAGGGAGAGATAGGTTATGCGGTGCGTTTTGGCCAGCTCCCGGAGCATGTTATAGGTGCGCAGCTTGCCGCCGGTGTCCAAGGGATGCAACGGGCCGGTCTTGAGCCATAGGATGCGCGGGGGATCAGCCATGAATTTGAAGCGTGGTCGTCAGCTCGACGATCCCGCGATGCACCGGCCGGTAGGGGATGTTGGGGCCTTTGGCCGGACGTCCGGCCACGGTCAAAGTCGCCAAGTCGGGAAAATCACGGTAATAATCGCCGGCGTTGAGGAAAAGACCCACCCGGTATTCCCCCTCGACCAGCGGGAGGGCCTGAATGGCGCCCGAAACCCGCAGCGGCGCGTCCGGCCGCGCGACGTGGGGCAGGCCGTCAGGGCGGCGCAGGTCCACGATGGCCACCCGCGCCCCCAGCGCGGTGAACAGAATCAGGTGCAAATCCGTCAGGCGCACGGGCCGCTTGGCGTCCAGTTCGAGCAGAAATGGGCAATCCTCGCCGCTGGCGGCCGGCGCGGGCAGCTCCAGTTTGCGCAACGCCAGGGCCTCGCCCAGGGCAAAGGCGAGGTTGCCGGATTGGCGGGCCGCCTTGAGTTCCGCCAGGTAGGCCTGAATCTGCTCCTCGACCCCGCCCAGCCCCGCCAGCCGGCCGCCGGAAAGCCGGGCCACCCGGCCGCAAAGCGTCTGAATGGCCGCCATATTATGGCTGACGAACAGGACGGTGCGGCCGCGGTTGCGCGCCACTTCCTCCATCTTCCCCAGGCACTTGTTCTGAAAGGCGGCGTCCCCCACCGCCAGCACTTCGTCCACGATCAGAATTTCCGGTTCGAGGTGCGCCGCCACCGCAAACGCCAGCCGCACATACATCCCCGAGGAATAACGCTTGACCGGCGTGTCGAGAAACTTTTCCACTTCGGCAAACGCGACGATTTCATCAAATTTGCGCCGGATTTCCGCCTTGGCCATCCCCAGGATGGCGCCGTTGAGATAGATATTTTCGCGCCCGGTCAATTCCTGGTGGAAGCCGGTGCCGACCTCGAGCAGGCTGGCCAGGCGCCCGCGGAGGTGGATTTCGCCGGCCGTGGGCTCGGTAATCTGGCTGAGCACCTTCAGCAGGGTGGACTTGCCGGCGCCATTGCGGCCGATGATGCCCACCACCTCGCCGGCTTGGATGTCAAAAGACACGTCCCGCAGCGCCCAGATTTCCTCTTCCGCCGGCGCGCCGGCGGCGGCGGGACGCCGGGTCAGCGCGCGCGCCGCCTGCGCCAGGTGGTCGCGCAACGTGTCATGGGCCAGGGTGGCCCCCAGCCGGTAGCGTTTGCTCAAGGCGCGGATGGAGATGATGGGGGCGCTCATGGGTCAAATGACATCCGCGAAGGTTTTTTCCATGCTGCGGAAATAGACGGCGCCGGTGGCGAGCAAAGCCAGGGTGACCACCACACTGACGGCGAAACCCGGCCAGTAGGGCTCGAACTGGCCGCCCAGGATGCACCAGCGGAAACCGTCAATCACCCCCACCATGGGATTGAGGTTGTAAAGGAAGCGCCATTTTTCCGGCACCAGGCTCGACACAAAGCCGACCGGGCTGACGTAAATCCCCATGCGCACAATGAACGGGACAATGTATTTCACGTCGCGATACCGGACGTTGAGGGCGCTGAACCAGAGCCCGACGGCGAACGCGGCGAGGAACGCGACGCCAAAAAACAGCGGCAGCAGCAGCAGGTGGGGCCCGGCGGGAAGCCGGAAACCGATCATCAGCGCCACCAGGATCAGCGCGCCGATCGCCAGGTCCACCAGGCCGCTCATCACCGAGCTGGCGGGAATAATCAGGCGGGGAAAATAGACCTTGGTGATCAGCCGCTCCGACGCGATGAGCGAATTGCTGCTTTCCGTCAGGGCATTGGAGAAAAACTGCCAGGGCAGCAGCGCGGCAAACACCAGGATGGGATATGGCGCGCCATGGCTCTCGAAGCGGCCCAGAAAGCCGAAAATGATGGTGAAAATCATCATGGTTAACAACGGCTGCAGCGCGGCCCAGGCCACCCCGATATAGGTCTGCTTGTAGCGCACCAGCACGTCGCGCCAGGCCAGGAATAGAAACAACTCCCGATACCGCCACAACTCGCCTAGGTTAATGGCGGCCAGACCGCGCTTGGGCCGGATCACCCGGTCAAACGAACTCACCGTTATATTTGCGTCCATTGCTTCCTCGCTGGCGCCGTCTCCCGGCGGCGCCCCGGAAAATCCGCCGGCGCCCATCTCCTGGCTACCGTTCGGGGCGCGCGCCGCTGGCTTCCCCACCCGCCGACCGCCGGTCCGGCGCCGCCCCGGCAATTCCGCGAGCCTTTTCCGTCAGCGACCGGCGTATCATGCCGGGCATGGCGCGGCGATTCAATCCCGGAGAAAACGAGGCGGTTTTCCCTCCCCATCGCCAAAGCCGTCCGCGCGCGCAAATGACTTGACCGGCGTCCGGGCATCCCTAGCATCGCCGCCCAGTGCGATGGAACAGATGACCGCCATACTGGCCCTGGAGGATGGAAGCGTTTTTCACGGCAGCGGCTTCGGCGCGCGCGCTTCGGCGTGCGGCGAGGTCTGCTTCAACACCTCGATGACCGGCTACCAGGAAATCCTCACCGACCCCTCTTACAAGGGGCAGATCGTGACGATGACTTGTCCGCAAATCGGCAATTACGGGGTGAACCGCCAGGACGTCGAATCGTGGCGCCCGCACGTGGCCGGCTTTGCCGTGCGCGAATTGTCGCCGGTGGTCAGCAACTGGCGCGCCGACGCCGCGTTGGCGGAATACCTTCAGGAAAACGGCATTCCCGGCATTCAAGGGCTGGACACCCGGGCGCTGACAAAAAAGCTGCGGGTCGCCGGCGCCATGAAAGGCTTCATCTCCACCGAAGGCAACCTGTCGGACGCCGAAGCCGTCGCCCGCGCCCGGGAATGGCATGGGCTGGCCGGCGTGGATTACGTCCAGGAAGTCACCCACCGCGACCCCTTTTGGTGGGACGAAAACGACGAGCAAAGCCCCAATTTCCGTCTGGTGCGCGGCTCCCAGCCAGGAGACGCCCGCCAGGTCCGCGAGCCCCTGCCGCCCGCCGACATCCCGATTGTCGCCTACGACTTCGGCATGAAATACAACATCCTGCGGCGTCTGCGGCAGCACGGTTTCCGTGTTCGCGTGGTCCCGGCCGCCACTGACGCCGCGGCGGTCTTGCGGGAAAAGCCCGCCGGCCTATTTCTCTCCAACGGCCCCGGCGACCCGTCCGCCCTCCAATACGCGGTGGCTTCGGTGGCGGAGCTGGTCAAGACCGGCCTGCCGATCTTCGGCATCTGCCTGGGGCACCAAATCCTCGGTCAGGCCTTCGGCGGGCGCACCTATAAACTTAAGTTTGGCCATCGCGGCGGCAATCAGCCGGTCAAGGACCTCCATTCCGGCCGGGTGGAAATCACCTCGCAGAATCACGGCTTTGCCGTGGACCCAAAAAGTCTGCCGTCCGAGGTCGAGGTGGATCGCATCAATTTGAACGACCAAACCGTCGAGGGCCTGCGCCACCGCCACAAACCGATCTTTTGCGTGCAATACCACCCCGAGGCCTCGCCCGGCCCCCACGATTCGACCCCGCTCTTCGCGGAGTTCCGCGCGTTGATCGAAAAAAGTTAGGCGGACGGAGAATCCGGCGCCTTCCGGACGGCGGTTTCCGGGACGCCCCCCGGGGACGGCAGCAGGCCGCGCAGGGGGCAATGGGCGCAGTCAGGCTGGCGGTTGCGGCAGTAGTGTTTGCCCACCATCACCAGTTGCGCGTGGTAATCGCGCCAGTAATCCAGCCGCGCCGCCGCCGGACGGTGTTGCAGGCGCCCCTCGCAAAGCTGTTTCAACGACTCGTATTCCCCCCGGGAATTGCTTTTGGCGCCGTTCGACCGACCGGACGGCTTCCACCACCCGTGCCGCGAGAATATGCGTTTGGTGTAGGCATCCACCACAAAGCTCAAGTGCTCGCCGGCATAAAGCAGGATGCTGTCGGCGGTTTCGGGGCCGATGCCATGCAAGGCCAGCAGCCGGGCGCGGACCTCCGGGGTGGGGCCGCTCAGCAGGTCGCCAACTTGACCACCATAATGTTCGACCAGCGCCCGCACAAAGGCCCGCAGCCGGCGTTCTTTGACATTGAAATAGCCCGCCGGCCGGATCAGGCCGGCCAGCTCTTTTTCCGTGAGCGCCAGCAAACGATGCGGGTCGAGCGCGCCGGCGGTTTTCAGGTTCGCTATCGCCCGTTCCACGTTGGTCCAAGCGGTGTTTTGCGTCAGAATCGCCCCCACGCAGACCTCGAAAGGCGTGTCGCCGGGCCACCAATCCTGGTGGCCGAAATGCGCGCGCATCAGCCGGTAGGCCGCGCGCAAAACGGCGGCGTCCCGCTTGGCCGGCGTCTTCGCGGTTGGCCGCATGGCTTTTACCTTTTTTAACCCCGCAGTTTTTGTTGGCATGGACAATGGGTCGGGCGGCCCCGCCTTCCCAACGCCCGATAACCTGATTAATGCGGGATTTATCCGGGCAAAGTCAAAAAAGAAAGCGGACCCGAATCATTGGCCTTGCCGGAGGAAATTTGCGGCGCATAACGTGGGGATTGGGATTTTCGCCGGGCTCGAAGGTATCGGACGCTGCGGTTGCACAAGACGCCGCCTGCGATGTTTCCCTCTCCCCGCTGTTACCCGTTTGAAGCGTCGGGAGGGATCTTTAATTTCGCGCTGGTGACGCGGACCGGCGCCAAGCATACTACCGCCATGAAACAATGGGCCATCCTGGTGGTTGGTTGCGCCTGGGTGTTAAGCGGCCTGGGCAAAGAGCCGACACTGAAGATCGGCATGGCCGCGCCCCCACTGCAACCCGGGCGCTGGCTGCAAGGCCCGCCGGTTAAGGAGTTCGAGCGGGACAAGGCTTACTTGGTGGTGTTTTGGGCCGCGTGGGCTGAGCCGGGTCCGGTGCTTATGACGCATCTGAACCGGCTGGCGGCCAAATTCAAAGAGCAGGGCCTGGTGGTCTTGGCGCAGACGGTGTGGGAGCAAGACCCGGCCATCGCGGCCGCCTATGCGAAGGAGGCCGGTCTGGGCAGCGACTGCCGGCTGGCGTTTGACGAGCCGCTTCCGCCTGGCTGGGGGCCAATGGCCACCAACTGGCTGGACGCCGCCGACCAGGGAGCAGTGCCGGTCGCCTTTCTCGTGGACAAACAAGGCCGCCTCGCCTGGATTGGCCATCCATGCAAAGTCAAGTTCGCCCAAATCGAGCAATTGCTGGCGGGAACCTTTGACCCCAAGAAAGCGGCGCAGGACGCGGAAACCTTGCGCCAAAATGACGCGGAACTGTTAAAAGTATGGAACCGCGCCAAATCGTGCGTGCGGCAGCAGCACTGGGATCACGTCGAGCCACGGTTCGAGGAAATGGCCAAGTTGTTGCCGGAAGGCGAGCGGGATTGCCTGGACTTGCTCCGCTTCCGCATGCTGCTGGGCCGCAAAAACAAAGGCGCCGCCCTGCAACTGGCGTCCGCCTTGAGCGACCGCTGTCCGGACGAGGCGCTGCTGCAAAACCAACTGGCCTGGGAACTGCTTATCAGCGGCCCGCTCGAGGCCGCCGACCTGGACCTGGCCGAAAAAATCGCCCGCCGCGCCAACGAGGCCGCCGCCGGCCAGGACGCCGCCATTTTGGACACGCTGGCCCGCGCCTTTTTCCTGAAAGGCCGCAAACAGGAAGCCCTCGAGCTGCAGGAAAAAGCGGTGAAATTGGCCACCGAAAACAACCGGGAGGAACTTGAGGCCACCTTGCGCAGCTACCAAGCAGGCAAGCTGCCCTATTCCGAGCCGTGAACTTCCCATAACTTCAGCAAACATTATGCTAAAACGCCCAAGCGACTGGAAGACCGCCATTCTTCGGCGGCTTGCGATTTTTTGCCTTTCGCTCGGCTGCGCCGCCGGCTGGTTGGCGGCCGTTGAAAAACCAAACATCGTTTTCGTGCTCTTTGATGACATGGGTTGGGGCCAGCCCGGCTGTTATCGGTCCGAGACCGAATTCAAAACACCCAACCTGGACCGCCTGGCGCGCGAAGGCCTGCGCTTCACCGACGCCCACACCGCCTCGGCGGTCTGCACCCCCACCCGCTACGGCGTGCTCACCGGGCGGTATCCTTTTCGCCTCGGGCAATTCGGAGTGCTGACCACTTTTTCGGCGCCCATCATTCCCAAGGAGCGGTTGACGGTGGCGTCGCTGCTGCGGGAACAAGGCTACCAAACCGCGGCGGTCGGCAAATGGCATCTGGGCCTCCACTGGGTGGACGGGAAGCCTGGCAACGAAAACACCGTGCCGGTGGGCGCGCGCCTCACCGACGGCCCCAACGCGCTGGGTTTCGATTATTTCTGCGGGTTCACACACGCCCGCAACATCGGCACCGTCATCGAGCAGGATCGCGTGGTCGTGAACGTCAAGGAGGTGGAAAACCAGCCGCTCATGATCAAGAAAGCTCTCGAATGGCTCGGCCGCTGCGCCACCGCCGGCAAGCCTTTCTTCCTCTATTTCCCGATGTGCCCGCCCCACACGCCGGTGGTCCCCGCCCCGGAGTATCTGGGCCAAAGCGGCGCTCAAGACCTGGTGGGCAAAGACCCCAAATACGGCGATTGGATTTACCAGGGCGACGCGATGCTGGGCCAGATTCTCGACGCGCTCGAACGCCACGGGGTGGCCGGCCGCACCCTGGTCATCGCCACCAGCGACAACGGCGCCGAGCACCGGGCCTATCCGCCGCTGCGCGACGCCAAGCGCAGCATTTACGAGGGCGGGCACCGGGTGCCCTTTGTCGCCCGCTGGCCCGGCGTCATCCAGCCCGGCACGGTGAGCGACACCACCATTTGTCTGAACGACCTGCTGGCCACCGCCGCCGAAATCACCGGCGCGAAGCTGCCCGAAAACGCGGGCGAGGACAGCGTCAGTTTTCTGCCGGCCTTGGCGGGCAAAACCCAGCCGCTGCGCGAGGCCACCGTTCACCAATCCATGGCCGGCGACCTGGCCATCCGGCAGGGGCCTTGGAAGCTGATTTTTTTCCGGAACGGCCGGCGCGAGCTTTACAACCTGCAAACCGATCTGGGGGAAAAACAGGAAATTTCCGCCGCCCAACCCGAAATCGTCTCCCGGCTGACGAAGCTCATGCAGGACTACCTGGACCGCGGGCGCAGCACCCCGGGCGCGCCCCAAAAGAACGAAGTCGCGATCTCGCTGGCGGACGGCGGCCCGGCTCAGCCAAAGAAAAAGAAGAAAAACTGATGAGTGCTTGGGAGACGACACGCGCCCCCTCACCCCAGATCTCTCCCTTAGGGAGAGGGAGACGCGTTCGATGGCGCTCGTTAAACCCGGACGCTTTGTTTTCACGCTGCGCCGACTGCAATTTTTCCCTCTCCCCGAGGGAGAGGGACCAAGGGTGAGGGGCAACGCACCGACCGAACCTCAAGCGGCGTCCCTATCGTCTGCGCGCACGTCAGCCGAAGGGGTGGCGTAGGCTTCCAGCCTGCTGCCTGCCCGCCGCCAGGCAGGCGGGTATCGCCGACTTCCAGTCGGCAAACTGCCTGCCAACGAAGGCGCGCGAAAGCAACGGAGATTTGCGGATTGGAAATCCGCGACACAGCAGACTGGAAGTCTGCGGCACAAGGCTCATTGAGATTACCCTAGGCGCATCGGCATCCGGGGGCGCAGTTCCCCCTCCCCCCAGCCCTCTCCCCCCAAGGGGGAGAGGGAGAACGTCGCCCACAGTGACCAATTTTGTATTACATCCCGAAGACCATAGAGTAACCGCTACCGTTCCAAGCGGGTGCGGGCGTTTTCCAAAATCCGGCGTTCCCGTTCGGTCAGGCTGTGAATGCCCTTTTCGTTGATTTTATCGAGGATGGCGTCCACTTCCTCCAGGGACGAGGCTCCCGAGAAGAGGCCGCGTTCGCTCGGGCCGGCGGAATAACCGTCCGCGCGAGGCGTCCGGCGGCGCCAAAGCCGCTGGAAATTAAAATGGAATGGGAATTCGCGGCTGTGGAAGCCCCAATGCAGATAGGCCAGGCCGGTCAACAGCCCGCCCAGGTGCGCGGCATGCCCAATGCCCGGGTCCGCCGGCACCAGGACGAAAAACGCGGCAATAAAAAGCGAAAACCAGAGGATGTAACGGGCCTGCACGGGAATGATGAAAAACAGCAGGATGGTGGCCCGGGGTTCGATGCGGCAAAAGGCCGCCAGCAGCCCGCACACGCCGGCGGACGCGCCCACCACGAAGCCGCCGAAATACTTCGGCGCCAGCAGCCCCAGCAGCCCTTGCAGCAAACCGCCCAGCGCCACCGAGGCGAAGTATATCCAAAGGAAATTGTTGCGGCCCAGCAGGCTCTCGACCGCGCGGCCGAAAAAGAAAAGGCCGATAAGATTGAAAAACAGGTGCAGCAAGCCGCCGTGCAGGAAGCTGTAAGTGACCAGTTGCCAGAGGCGGACGCGGGCGAAAGCCAGATCGCTCAAGGCCAGCCAGGTCCTGATGGGCCTCTCCATTTGGAAATGGACCGTGAGCACCGCCTGGACCACAAAGGCAACCACCAGCGACACCATCAGGATGGTGTTGGCCGGCCAGCGCGGGGCGCCAAATTCCTCGCGCATGTAGGGGCGGTCGCTCAACATGGCCAGGCCAAACTAGCGCAAACACCGGGGAATTCAACGCGCAAAAATGACCCGCGCCGCGGTAATGGCCGCCCCCCCCCGCCTGAACCAAAGAGCCGCGCTCCGCGGCGCCAGGCCGCCCTCTTCGTTAAGCATCCGGGTGGAAATTGATCATTTTCCCCCGAGTTGTCAGTTGGGGGCGTCCATCCGCCCCGATTTTTTCCAGCACCAAGGTCTTCAATCCCGGACGCAAACCGGCAAGGCGGTCATGGTCCGTTTTGCCATCGAGCAGCAGCGCGGTGCTCAGCGCGTCCGCTTCGGTATCGGAGGCATAAACCACCGCCGCCAGCAGCGCGCTGTCAGCCGGCTGTCCGGAGCGGGGGTCGAGGATGTGCCCATACGTCCGGCCGCCGGCGGCAAACGATTTGCCCCACACCGCGGAAACCGAAAGCCCCTCGTTGACCAAAGGCGCCACGGCCAGCGGAAGGGCTTTTCCGCCGGCAAGGGCGGCGGGGGCCTCAATGGCAACGCGCCAGGCGGAGTCATCCGGCGGGTGGCCGAGCCCATGAACCGAGCTGGTGCCGCCGTGCAAGAGGGCGTTGGCGATCCCGCAATCGCCGAGCTGCCGCACCGCCATCTCGATGGCATACCCCTTGCCAATGGCCCCGAGGTCCAGCATGACCCCCGGGCGCTGGAAACGCACGGTGCCCTGCCCGTCGTCCAGCTCCACTAGGTCCATGCCCACGATCTGGCGCGCTTCGGCCAGGGCGGCTGGCGACGGCAGCGCGCCGGCGCCGCCCAGGAACCCCCAGCAGCGCGCCAACGGCGCGATGGTGATGTCGAAAGCGCCCCGCGTCTCTTGCCATAGTTGGCGGGCCTGCTGAAGCAGGCGAAAGACCGGCTGGCTGAGTTTCACCGGCTGGCGGGCGGCGAGGGAGTTGACGCGCGCAATTTCGCTGTCGGGCCGGTAAAGACTCAGCGCGCTTTCAATTCGCTCGATTTCATCCAGCGCCTCCTCGCCGGCGGCGCGCAAGCGGGCCGTCTCCGTGCCGGGCAAAACCAATTCGAAGCGCGTGGCCATGGCCTCGCGCGCCAGCACCACCGCCGGGTATTTCAAGTTGGGCAGCCGAGGCATAAAAAAAGTTCCGCCGGCGAACCGGCGGAACTTTTCGTCCCTCTCAAAGGGATTCAGGAAAGACCATCCTTCCAGCCATAAGTCAGGATGGGCAGCTCCTTGCCGTTGCCATCGGTGACCTTGCGGGTCTTTTCGTCATAGACGCACATGGTGCTGAGACGATCGGACATTTCGCCGAGGCAGACCACCGTCTGCACGCGCACGGCCAGCTCGATGCCGCAGTTGGGCTGTTTGTTGGCCCGAATGCTCTCCAACCAGTTCTTGTGATGGGCCGGGATGCTTTCCGCCGCGAAAGGCCCGTGCGATTCGGGATCAATATCCTCGGTGAACGGCTTCTCCGGCTTGAGGTCCACCTTGTTGCCGGCCATGTAAAGGGAGGCCTTCTGGCCGCGGATCATCTCCTGGGTGCCCTGCTCGTTCACCGTGCTGCTGGTGATGTGCATCACCATGCCGCTCGGAAACTCGGCAATGAGCTGGATGATCTCCGGCACGTCCCGCATCGGAGTGCCCGGCGTTTTCTTGTCGGTCTCGACCTTGCGGGTGCCGATGGCGGCGACGCGCACCGGGAATTCCGGGTTGCCGGTGGCCAGCATGTAAGGATGCAGCTTGTGCGGGAACAAGTCTCCCAGCAGGCCGGCGCAGTAACGGTAGTATTTGCGCCAACGAAAATAATCGTCGGGATCGAAGTCGGCCTTCTTGGCCTTGATTTGCTCGCCTACCCAGAGCTTCCAGTTCACGTCGTCCTTGGTCGCCCACGGCAGGATGCTGTAATTCCACTCCCCTTTTGGCGTGTTGCGCATATAGGAGCCCTGCGACATGACCGCGTGGCCGATCTTGCCCTCCTTGATCAGCTCCGCGGCCTTGTGCCATTTCATATCGGAACAACCTTGCGAGCCCACTTGCAGGATTTTTCCGGTGCTCTTGCAGGTATCCCAAATCGCCATGGCTTCCGGGAGGTAACGGCACATCGGTTTCTCCACATAGACATGCTTGCCGGCCTTCATGGCATCAATCGAAACTTGGGCGTGCCAATGGTCCACCGTCGCGCAGACAATCGCGTCAATGCTCTTGTCTTCCAGCAACTTGTGGTAATCCTCGTATTCCTTGCAATTGGCGTCCCCCACCAGTTCCTTGGCTTGATTAACCCGGAATTTGGACACGTCGCACAAGCCGGCGATGGCCACGTTGTTTTCCGCCGCGCTCTCTTTGAGGGGCTTCAAGTGGCTCCCATACCCCTGGTTGCCCAAACCGATGAAGCCCAGCACGATCTTGTTGTTGGCCCCGGTCACGTTCGCCGACGGGGCGGCGCCCTGGCCGTAAACGGGAACCTTTATCCACCCCGTGGCGGCCACAGCGGCGGCGGCGGTGGCGGTTTTTCTCAGGAAATCCCGGCGCGTATTCGGGCCGGCCGTCAATGCTTGCTTTTGCTTGTCCATAAAATCTCTCACCTATTATGACTCGTTTGACGGCCAGTTCATTCAATTTGTGGCCGTGTCCGGGCAAAATGAGGCATTTGCCGCCGCCGGTCAATCTGATTTAGAGATTTTAATAACAAAAAAGCGCGGCCCCAAGGGCCGCGCCCGCCGTAAATCGGACGAATTTTCGACTATAATCCCAGGTTGGCGTTGACGTTGTCCCAATCAATATGGGCCATGAATTCGTCAATGTAACCGGCGCGGGCGGTAAAGAAATCCGCGTAATAGGCATGCTCATAGACATCCAGCGCCAGGACCGGCTTGACGCCCCAAACCGGGAAGGTGTTTTGCGCGTCGCCCAGGTAGTTAAACAGCAGGCCGGTTTTGGCGTCGTATCCGGTCCAAACCCAGCCGCGGGCGGCGATGCCGGTGGCCTTGAGGTCCTTCTTGTAGGCCTCGAAGCCGCCAAAACTTTTCTCAATCAGCTCGGCCACCTTGCCGGTGGCGGGGCCGCCTTGGCCACCCAGGTTCATGAAATAAATCTCATGGTTGATCACTCCCCCCAGCGCGAAGGTCAAGTCCACCTTGCGGGACCGGATTTCGCTGTAAATCTGGTTGGCGTGCGCGGGATTGGCGGGGTCCAGGCCCGCCGCCAGCGCCTCAAGTTCCTTCAGGATCGCGTTGGTTTTGTTGACGTATCCCGTGTAGAGCTTGAGGTGTTCTTCATGCGTTTTATCGGAAATCTTGCCGGTTTTGCCTTTGACCTTCGCCAGCAGCATCTCCTGTTTGTTTGCGTATTGATATGCCATGTTCTTTCCTTTTCTTGTTGGGCTTGGCGCCCGGTTTCTTTCAACTCAATTGCGTTGAATATAGCCGTCCCGGTGGGCGCCGCAAGCGCGGGTGCAGGAATAGACGTCACGGCGGCTTGACGGTCTGGGCGCAAAAACCGGGAGCAGGAAACGAATTAGGCCGTCTAAATCGCCATGAGAATGATAATCGGCAGAGGATGGGCGCTGGGATGCTTGTTATGCGCGATGGCGGTGGCGGTAGGCGGGGAGAAAACGGCGCCCGGCCCCGCCCAGATAACGTTTTCCGAGGATGATTTCCGCCAGGGCCCGGCTCATAAAACCCAGGAAATTGCCCTGGTGCCCGGCCAAAAACTGGTCATACAACTCGGCTCCAATCCCTCCACTGGCTTTAGCTGGGGCGAGAAACCCGCCAACAGCGCGCCAGAGGTGATAAAATTTGAGCAGCACGAACGGATTGGCCCCAAACAAGCAAGGCCGGGCGCCGGCGGTTCGCAATCCTGGACCTATGAGGCCGTAAAAGCGGGGACCGCCACCCTAAATTTTGCCTACAACCGCCCTTGGGAAGGTGGGGAAAAGGGAGTTTGGACCCTGAAAGTTAACATTAAAGTTCAATAATTAAGGGCAATACACAGTCGAGAAAGGCCAATCGTTCCCGGAGCCCATCTGAAGGCTTGGCTGGCTATTTTGCCACTGGCCGGTTAAGTTGGCGGGCGACATGAAAATTTTAATGTCAGGCTCCAGCGGCCTGGTCGGAACCGAAACCCGTAAAGTCCTGATTCAGGCGGGGCATTCCGTATGCCGGCTGGTGCGACGGCCACCAAGCGAAGGGGAATTTTTTTGGGACCCGTCCGCCGGGCGTTTGGATGCCGCTGATTTGGAAGGTTTCGACGCGGTGGTTCATTTGGCCGGCGAGAATATCGGCGCCAAAGCGCGATGGACAGCCAGCCACAAACAGCGAGTCCGGGATAGCCGGCTGCAAAGCACCCGGTTATTGGCCGGCGCTCTGGCCGGGCTAAACCGCCCGCCGGCGGTGTTGGTGTGCGCTTCCGCAACCGGCATTTACGGGCATCGGGGCGGCGAACTCCTGGCGGAAACGGCGCCCCCCGGAAGCGGGTTCCTGGCCGAGTTGTGCCGGGATTGGGAAGCCGCCGCCGCGCCAGCCAGCCAGGCTGGCGTTCGCGTGGTCCATTTGCGTTTGGGCATAATCCTGGCGCTGGCAGGCGGCGCTTTGCCCGCCATGCTCCCTTGGTTTCGCCGGGGTTTGGGCGGACGTTTGGGGGACGGACGGCAATGGTGGAGCTGGCTGACTTTGCAAGAGGCGGCGGGAATGATTCGTTTTGTCTTGGATCGGCCTGATCTCCACGGGCCCGTCAATGCGGTATCCCCTTCCGCCGTCACCAACGCCGAGTTCACGCGGGCTTTGGCCAGGGCCCTGAAACGTCCGGCGCTGCTTCCCGCCCCGGCGTTCATGCTGCAGTGGTTTTATGGCGAAATGGCCGACGCATTGCTTTTATGCAGCGCCCGCGTCCGGCCGGCAGCCCTGGAAGCGCGCGGGTATCCGTTTTTGCATTCCGACCTGGAAACCGCCTTGGATGCGGTCTTGCGCGAGCGTTGAAGTTTCGCCCCGCCCCGGGCGGCGGGCTTCGTCTGGTTGCGGGAGGCGGCTTTGCGCCTGGAGGGATTTTGTCGGCCTTCCTGGCTAAAACCCGCGCGTTAGTCTTGTCTATATTACGCTTGTCGCGATGGGCATTGAAGTGCATAATTCCATTCAGCTTATTGATGGAGCAACAGGGGAATCACAAGGCCATGAGGTTCAGCTTGGAAATATCTTTCAAATGGAAGCTAATGCTGACGGTGGTCGTTGCCTGCCTGGCCACCGCGCTGGCTGGCTCGCTGGCGATGGTGGCTTATGAGATTTTCCGATTCCGGCAAGCCACCGGCAAAGAGATCAACACCCTGGCGGAACTCATCAGCGACAATGCGCGGTTGGCGGCCGTGGCCGGGGATCGGGCCGAACTGAAAAAATCGCTGGATCGGCTGGCGGGCAAAGAGTTGATCTACGCGGCCGGCATCTATGGCAAAGACAATTTGCTGCTGGCCAGTTATACCCGGGCGGACACGGTGGAAGTCGTGCCGATGGAACCGCGAAAAGTCCGCACGGGTTTCACCAGTTGGCTGGATGATTACCAGATCCTGTTCAAACCGATTTTGCACAACGAGGAAACCGTCGGCTTGGTGTATTTGAAGGCGGACCTGACCAAGGACCTGAAGCAACATTACCGGTTTTACCTGGAAATCACCGCGGTGGTGCTTTTGCTTTCCATGCTGATTGCCGTGGTGCTCTCCGCCCTCCTGCAGCGTGTCCTGTGCCGCCCTCTGCTCTGCCTGGCGGGCACCGCCAGGGAAGTTTCGCAAAAACAGGATTACACCTTGCGCGCCCGGACCTTTGGCCACGACGAGGTGGGTGACACCATCAAGGCCTTCAATGAGATGCTCGACCGCCTGCAGAGCCGGGAAGCGGAACTGAAAGCGGCCCAGCGGCGGCTGGAGGAAGCCAATCTGACGCTGGAAAAGCGCGTGGAGGAGCGCACGGCGGAATTGAGCCGGGCCACCATTGAAGCGCAGGAGGCCAAAGAAGCCGCCGACCTGGCCAACCAGACCAAAAGCGCCTTCCTGGCCAACATGAGCCACGAATTGCGCACCCCCCTTAACGCCATTATCGGCTACAGCGAAATGCTCATGGAAGAATTGCAGGACTTGGGCGAGGAGGGCTTGGTGGCCGATGTCGGCAAGGTCCACGGGGCCGGCAAACATCTGCTCTCCTTGATCAACGACATCCTCGACCTTTCCAAGATCGAGGCCGGCAAGATGGACCTCTACCTGGAATACTTTGCGGCCACGCCGCTGCTGCGCGAGGTCTCGCATACCGTCGGTCCGCTCCTGGAAAAGAACCAGAACCACCTGGAATGCCACTTTCCCGAAGACTTGGGAGAGATGCGGAGCGACCAGACCAAAGTCCGCCAGGTGCTTTTTAATTTGCTGAGCAACGCCTGCAAGTTCACGCAAAAAGGAACCATCCGCCTCAGCGCGAAACGCGAAACCGCTGACGGCAAGGAATGGATGGTGTTCGCGGTTCAAGACAGCGGCATCGGGATGACCCCGGAGCAGATGGCGCGGCTTTTTCAGGCCTTTACGCAGGCCGACGCCGGCACCACCAAGCGGTTTGGCGGCACCGGTCTCGGACTGGCCATCACCCGCCATTTCTGCCGGATGCTGGGCGGAGACGTAAACGTGGACAGCGAATATGGAAAAGGCTCGCTCTTCACCGTCCGGCTGCCGGTGGAAACCGAGGGCGGCCAAAAGGAAACCACCGCCGCGCCTTCGGCCAAATTGGAGCAGGCCATTCCGGCTAATGCCAATACGGTTTTGGTTATTGATGACGACCCCGTGGTCCATGACCTGCTCACCCGTTATCTCAACAAAGAGGGCTACCGGGTTTGGTGCGCCAAAAGCGGGCGGGAGGGGATCGAAGCGGCCCGCAAGAACCGGCCGGACGTCATCACCCTCGACGTGATGATGCCGGGGATGGACGGTTGGTCGGTGCTGTCCGCGCTGAAAGCGGACCCCAGCCTGGCGGATATTCCGGTGGTCATGCTGAGCATGATCGAAGACCGCAACTTGGGCTACGCGCTGGGGGCCTCCGAATACTTGACCAAGCCGGTGGACCGCAACCGCCTGGCCGCCATCATCAAGCGATTCAGCCGGGACGCCAAGCCCCAGGTGCTGGTGGTGGATGACGACGAGGCCACCCGGCAAATCGTGCGCATCGTGCTGGAAGACGAAAACTGCGCCGTTTTAGAGGCTGCGGACGGGATCGAAGCCTTGAAGGCCCTGGCCCAGTCGCGCCCCACCCTGATCCTTCTGGACCTGGTCATGCCCAACATGGACGGCTTCGAGTTCCTGGAAAAAATGGGGGAACAGGCCGCTTGGCGCGAGATTCCGGTGATCGTCATGACCGGCATGGAAGTAAGCGAAAGCGACCGCGAGCTGCTGAAAGGAAGAGTGGAAACCATCCTGCAAAAGACCGCCTTCACCGGCACCCGCATGCTGGAGAATTTGCGTATGTTGATACGCAACCGGACGGCCCGCGCCAAAGCCGCCCAAGCCGAAACCCGAGGCGAACGTTGAACCCAACAAGTTATGGCCAAAATTCTGCTGGTCGAAGACAACGAGCTGAACCGCGACATGCTTTCGCGCCGTCTGGCGCGCAAAGGCCACGAGGTGGTCATCGCGGTGGATGGCAACGAGGGAGTGGCCAAGGCCCAGGAAATCATGCCGGACATCATCCTGATGGACATGAGCCTCCCGGTCCTCGACGGCTGGGAGGCCACCAAAATCTTAAAGACCTTCCCCGCCACCCAAGATACTCCCGTTATCGCCCTGACCGCGCACGCCATGGCCGGCGACCGGGAAAAAGCGCTCGCCGCCGGTTGCGACGACTACGACACCAAGCCGGTCGAGCTGCCGCGGCTGCTGGAGAAGATCGAAAAGCTGCTGCAAAAGCCGAAGCCGTGAGCGCGCCCGATTTCAGCGACCCCCCGGCCCGGCCTTCCACACCCGCCAACGCGGCGGAGACACCGGTGCCGGTCGCCATTCAGGATGATGAATCGCTGGCGCGGGTGCGCCACAGCCTGCGCACGCCGCTCAATCAGATTATCGGCTATTGCGAGCTGATGCTCGAAGAATCCCTGGACCACGGCTACGCCGCCTTGGAAACCGACTTGCAGAAAATCCACACCGCCGGCCAGCAACTGCTGGCGCTCATTAACGACACCCTGGCCCCCTGGAAATTCGAAGCCGGCGCCATTGATTTGGACGCTTTGCGCCTCGAGATGCGCACGCCGCTGAACCTGATTGTCGGTTACAGCGAGCTTTGCCAGGAGGTCGCGGAGGAGGAAAGCCATCAGGAACTCCTGCCCGACCTCCAAAAAATCACCGGCGCGGCCAAAAACCTGCTGTCGCTTTTCGAGAGCATCAGCTTCCCGACCCGCATCGAGGTTTCCCCGCAACCCACCTTCTCCCCTTCGGCCCCCTTGGGCCGGCGTTTTAGCGCGCCCGCCCAGCGGGCGGACCGGGACGATTTGGTCGAACGCGCGGTTCAGGGCGCCGCCATCCTGCTGGCCGATGACAACGAGATGAACCGGGACATGCTTTGCCGCCGGCTCGAGCGCCTGGGAGCGAAGGTGACGGAAGCCGAAAACGGGCGGGAAGCCGTCTCCACCTTGCAGGCGAAAAATTTCGATTTGATCCTGCTCGACATGGTCATGCCCGAGATGAACGGCTTTGAAACCCTCCAGCAAATCAAAGCCAACCCGCACTGGCGGGACATTCCGGTTATCATGCTCTCGGCGCTGGACGAATTGGAAAAGGTCATTCAGTGCATCGAGGCCGGCGCCGACGATTACATTACCAAGCCGTTCAATCCGGTGCTGCTCACCGCCCGCATCTCCTCCGCCCTGGACAAGCGCCGCCTGCGGGCGCTGGAGCGCAGCCATTGGGAAATGCTGGAAATCGAGCGCCAGAAATCGGAAACCCTGCTGCTGAACATCCTCCCCCGGTCCATCCTGGACCGCTTGAAGCAAGGGGAGAACATGATTGCCGACACCTTCCCCGACGCGACCGTCCTGGTGGCCAACATCTCCGACTTTTCCCAGGCCACGGCCAGCCTGCCCCCGGATGAAACGGTGGATCTGCTCAATGACCTCTATTCCCAGTTTGACTGGCTGGCGGAATTGCACACCGTGGAAAAGATCAAGACGGTAGCCGACACTTACATCGCCGCGGCGGGCCTGCCCGTTGCCCGTCCGGACCACGCCCCCGCCGCCGCGGAAGTCGCTTTGGAAATGCTAAAAATCATCAAAAAAGAGGCCGCCCGGCGCAAAGTGAAAATCAATTTGCGAATCGGCCTCTGCTCCGGCCCCGTCATGGCCGGCATCGTGGGGCGCAAGCGGTTTATCTACGACCTTTGGGGGGAAACCATGCACACAGCCTGCCTGCTCGAGGATTTGGGCCGGCCGGGGTTCATCCGCGTCAGTCAATCCTTTTACGAGAAAACCCGGGACAAATACCTGTTCGAGCCCGCCGACCGGCTGACCCTCAGGGGCCGGGGGGAACTCGACACCTATTACCTCACCGGCCGCAACCCGCGCCAGTTGTCGAATTTGCCCCATTTCTAATCGCCTCACGACATTGAGAAACCGACCGCCCCTGTTGCATTGCCGGCTTGATTTTTCAAGCCGGGCTTGAACAATGGTCCTTATGGCGATGGCCATTCATATCCTCTCCGGGCGCCGCAAGGGCCAGGAATTCCTGGTCCCGGATGAAGGCGGCCTGCTCTTGAGCCGAACCGAAGAGGGGGATTTGGCGGTCAACGACCCGGAGGCGCCCTATGCCCACGCCCGCCTTGAGCTGCAGAACAACAAGCTGACCCTCACCGATCTCGACTCCGGCCAGCGCACCTTCGTCAACCGCGCCCCGGTGGAAACCGCCGCGCTGAAGGAAGGCGACCGCATCCGCATCGGCAAAATCACCTGCATGGTGATTGCTTTGACCCGTTTCAGCAAATTGAAAAAACCGGCTGCAGCGGCGCCCGCCCAACCCGCCCAACCCGCCCCGCCCGAGCCGCCAGGAGCGGCGCCCGGCAGCGCCCTCCTCAGCGGCTCACTCGAAGAAATGGCGTTGGTGGGTTTGCTGCAATTGCTGTGTGTGTCCGGGAAAAACGGCGTGCTTTGCCTCACATCGAAGCGCGGCGCCGGCAAAATATGCATCCACCAGGGCCATCTCACCGGCGCCGAAATGACCCCCGCCACCACGGCCTCCGCCAAACGGGTGTTGTTTCGTTTGTTGCGCTGGAAAAAAGGGACTTTCCAGTTTGTTCCCCCGGCCAACGACGAGCCCGCCGCCACCCTGACCGAGCCCACGGAGCAATTACTGATCGAAGCGGCGTGCGAAAACGAAATGTTTGGCGTCGAGGAGGATGACTTGCCGCCGTTCGCGGCCAAACTGAAGGTGCTTCCCTTCAAAACGTCCGGGGTGACCAAGCTGACGCCCGGACAAATGCTGGTCCTTGGGTTGGTGAAAACTCATGGCACCCTGGTAAAGGTCATGGACAACCATCCAGAGGGAGACGCCGCGGCCTGCCGGGCGCTGGCCGAGCTGCTGCAAACCGGCGTCATCGCCGCCGCCTGACGCCGGCGGCGCCCGCCCGGCGCCTCAACTTTTCTTCGGGGAAAACAATTCCCGCGCCGTTTGCAAATAAGTGTCAAAGGCGCCCTTGTTAAAACAGACAAAAATGACCTTCTCCAGGCTCTGGTGATGCTCCAAAAAACGGGCCGTTTCCGCCAGCGCGATGCGCGTCGCCTCCCCCATCGGGAAACCGTACGCGCCGGTGCTGATGGCCGGAAAAGCGATGGTCTTGACGTGATGGCGGACGGCCAGCATCAGGCTGTTGCGGTAACAGAGCGCCAGTTTTTCGCGTTCGCCCCGCTGGCCGTTTTTCCAGATCGGGCCGACGGTGTGAATGACATATTTGGCCGGCAACTGATAGCCTTTGGTGATTTTGGCCTCGCCGGTGGCGCACCCGTTGAGCTTCAGGCATTCCTCGTAAAGCTCGGGCCCGGCGGCGCGGTGAATCGCGCCGTCCACGCCGCCGCCACCCAGCAGGGAGCTATTGGCGGCGTTCACAATCGCCTCCGCCGCCAGCTTCGTGATGTCGCCCTGAATAATTTCAATACGCGAGGTTATTTTATGCATCGGAGGCGGCCCCCCTGAACGCCGCGCCACGTTCGCCTAATCCCGGCCCAAAGGCCGATGGCGTCGCTTCCGGCTCGGCCCAAGCCGCGCGGACCCACCCGCCGCTTTGGTATTGGGTTGACCTGTGGCGCGTCATTCTTCTCTTGCGCCAAAAATAATAATTAAATCGGCTTTTGGCCAGCACAAATCGCGGTGTCCGGTGGCTTCCCAACTCCTCGGCCAAGGGCCTGGGAAAAGGCCAAAATGAAAAAATCGGCATCGGCAACGTTTTTCCTGTTGACCGCCCAACCCTTTTTTCTTTTTTAGGATGCCGGGCGCAAAAGGCCCGTTTCCACCACCCAGCGCCGCGCGGTGCGGCTCAATTCGGCGGGCCAGTTTTCTTCCGTGCAGGTCATGAACACCTGGCCGCGGGCCAAGTGCGCCTGTTCCAACAGCGGCAGCAGCGCGCTCCTGCGCTTGAGGTCCAACTCCCCCATCACATCGTCAATTAACAGGATGGGCGGCGTTCCATGCGCCGTGGCAAGGTATTCGGCCTGGGCCATTTTAAGCGCGATGGCCAGCGAGCGTTTCTGCCCTTCACTGCCAAATTGAGCCGCCGACCGGTCGTTGAGCAGCAGTTCCACCTCGTCGCGATGCGGGCCAGCCAGCGTCACCCGGTAAACGCGCTCCCGGGGGCGCAGGCGGCGCAATTCGGCCGCCAGATCGTCCGCGGCGCCGGGCTTGTAGAGCAATCGCGGCTCCTCGAGGTCGTTGGCGATGGACCGGCAGGCCTGCCGAACCAGCGGCAGAATTCGCGGCGCCATTTCCCGCCGGTGGCGCATGATTTCGTTGCCGGCCGCCGCCAATTCCCCGGTGAACGAGTCCAAGGCCAGTTCATCGGGAGCCGGCTGCTTCAGCAGCGCGTTGCGCGCGCGCAAGGCGCGCAAATAGCGTTGCAGCAACGCCAGGTAGCCCGGCTGGGTTTGGGCCAGCAGCAAATCGAGAAAACGCCGCCGGAACCGGGATGAACCTTTCACCAATTGCAAGTCTTCCGAGCAAAAAACCACCGTCCGCAGCACTCCGTAATAATCGGCCAGGCGCTTCACTGGCTGGCCATTCAGGCTCAGTTTCCGCTCACGGGGCGACCAGAAGATTTTAATGTCCTGGCTGCCCGTTCCCACCACCTCGCCCCCGACAAAATAACCTTTCGCGCCATGCCGAACCAGGTGGGCGCTACCGACGCCCCGGAAAGACCGCAGGGTGGCCATCAGGTAGATGGCCTCCAGCAGGTTGGTCTTGCCCTGCGCGTTGTCGCCCAGGATCACATGCAAACCGGGCGCAAACTGCGCGTCCAACCGGGTGTAATTGCGGTAATCCCGTAATTTTATGCGCGCCAAATGCACCCGCCCACCGTAAAACGGGCGGGGTTGGCTCACCAGCCAATTCCGCGGCCCCGTGCCGTCCAGCGGGCGACACCGGCCGGCGCGACCGGCCCTTTCCAAGCTCAGATCCGCGTTCATCCACGTCCTCCCCCCTCCAAAAACGCGCATTGGGCAGCCATGGAAACTGGCAGGAAGGCCTTGCTTCGTTCCCCCCGTCGCCTCCTGGCAAAAAAACGTGCCAGGCCTGTTCTTCTTTGCGTTTCCTTGCGTTCTTTCGCGGCTAATAGTGCAAACCCGTTTCTTTGCTTCTTGGCGTCTTCATTTCTTTGCGTTAAGTTCCTCTCCATGAAAGGCATCGTTTTGGCGGGGGGCGCGGGCAGCCGGTTGCACCCGGTCACTCTGGCCGCCAGCAAACAGTTGCTGCCGGTCTATAACAAGCCGATGATCTACTACCCGCTTTCCGTCCTGATGCTGGCGGGTATCCGCGAAATTCTGCTCATCAGCACCCCGGCGGATTTGCCCCGGTTCCAAGGTCTGTTGGGGGATGGAGGGCAGTGGGGATTAACGCTCGATTATGCCGAACAACCGCGCCCCGGCGGCCTCGCCCAGGCCTTTATTATTGGGCGCTCGTTTGTCGGCGCCGCCCCGGTCTGCCTGGTGCTTGGCGACAACCTCTTTTATGGGCACGGCTTGCCGGAGCTGTTGACGAACGCCGCCGCGCTGACGCGGGGGGCGCGGGTTTTTGCCTATCGCGTCCAAGACCCGCAGCGCTACGGCGTGGTCGAGTTCGACCGGCAGGGTCGGGCGGTTAGCATTGAGGAAAAACCCCGGCAACCGCGCTCCCAATACGCGGTAACCGGCCTTTATTTTTATGACGCAACCGTGGTGGAGATTGCCGCCGGCTTGAAGCCGTCCGCCCGCGGCGAGTTGGAGATCACCGATGTGAACAACGCCTATCTGCGGCGGGGGGAGCTGACGGTGGAACAATTGGGGCGGGGCGTGGCCTGGCTGGACACCGGCAGCCCGGACGCGCTGCTGGAGGCGGCGAATTTTGTGGCGGCCATCCAGAAACGTCAGGGCTTGCAGATCGCCTGCCTCGAGGAAATCGCGTTTCGCCAGGGCTGGATCGGGCGGGAGCAACTGCTGCGCCTGGCCGAACCGCTGGCGAAAAATGAATATGGCCAATACCTGATCAAGGTGGGAAATGAGGAGCGCTGAGCATTTTGGCGACAAGCGGGATGTGGCGCGGAATTAATTCTTGCGGCGCCGGCGCGCTTTGGTTGGCGGTATCCATCAACGCGGCGGCCGCGGCTGATTGGCCCAATCCCAGCGGGCCAACGGGAAATTCCATGTCCCCCGAAAATTTGCCGCGCGCCAATTTGGCGGCGGAACCGCCCCGTATCGCGTGGTCCTATCCCTTGTTGTCCCGCGGTTTTGGCGCGCCGGTAGTGGACCAAGGCCGCGTTTACATCCTTGACCGCGATGCGCTCAGCGGTCCGGCCACCAACGCCATGATTAATCCCGATGAAGATGGGCGTCCCCCGCGGGAGCAATGGTCATCCCAGCCGGATCGCAAAACTCATCTGCGTTGCCTGGCTTTGGACGATGGCCGGCAATTATGGAATGTCTCATGGGTGGATGAGGGCATGTGCCGATACGATGGCATTCGCAGTTGGCCGGTTTTCAACGAGCAATTCGTTTATGTGGCGGATCATAATGGATACCTGCGATGCTTCGACAAACAGACCCACCGGCAGGCCTGGGCTAAATTGATAGGGAGCCGGCCAGTCGGGCGCACCTCCGAGGGTTACACCAAGTCCCCCATCCTTCATCAAGCACAAATCCTGGCGGTTGCCAGTGAGGAGAACTATGAAATCACCGCTTTCCACGCCGCTTCCGGCCGGGAACTATGGAAAACCAGCATTCCTGGTTTCCGCGCCCGCTATTTGACGCCAAGCGTGCTGTCACTTGACGGGGTGGACCAACTGGTGACTCATGGCGATGGCCGATACCCGGATAAAACGCCGGTCCCAATTTACGGCGTGGCGGCGGACACAGGCAAAATTCTGTGGCGGTTCGCGGACGGTTTGTCCCCCGAAAGGGCCTTCATACCGCCCATGCCGGTGGGAACCAACCGGGTGTTTATTGGTGATTCCAGCCGTTTGAGCAATAGTGGGTGGTTGTTGCTTTCGGTGAGCCGCAAGGCCGGCGGCTGGCAAGTGGAGAAGCCTGTCCATGACCAGCGCGGGGGACGCGCCTTTTGCCAAATCCACCAGCCGGTGGCGCGGGGCGAGCGCCTGTTTGATTGGGCGAATTTGACCGGCCTTTGCTGTCGCGGCTTGGACGGCCAACTGATTTGGCACAAGCGCACGCCCAGCGGAGCGGGCGGCGCTCAACTAATGGGGGTTGGCCGGCATTTGCTGATTTTATCCGAATCCGGCGCGCTGCAAGTGCTCGCCGTCAAGGCGGAGGGGGATACGTTCGAATCCAGCCTCCAGGAATTATGCACCCTGCAAATTTTGGAGGACCGGGAGGTTTACTCCCGCATGGCTTATTCGCAGGGGCGGTTGCTGGCCCGCGGTCGGAACAAATTGGTCTGTGTGGATTTTCGTTGAAGGTAATATGGGGCCAAAGCGGCAAGATATGAATTCATTGGGCGGCGAGGAAAAAAACATCCTGCTCTGGCTGGGGATTGGCAATAACGAAAGCGCCTGGGCGGAATACTTGTCCGGCGCGGCAAAGGTCTTACTGCTTCAGCGCGGGCTGGTCCGGCAGCACTCCATTTGGGAAAAAAATAAGCGGACGTTTGCCAGCCCCTCTATCAAACTGGGGCGCTGGCGCGCCTTTGACGATTTATTTCTTAACCTTCCCTCCGCGTTAAAGTACGTCTGGCTCACGCTTCGACACGCTCCGCCAGGACCGGCGGATTTGCTGGTGGTGGAGGTGGGGCGGGGCTGGGCGGCGCTGCTGCTGCGGGGGTTGGGGCGGGTCCGGAAAGTCGTTTCTTTGCAGAGCGATTATTTGCCGCCGCGCGGCCATCTTCCTTTGCGCATGCACCGTCGGCTGGTGCTGGCCCTGAACCAGTTCATTGTGCGCCACGCCGATGAGGTATGGCGGGTTTCGCCCCGCATCCCGCTCGGCTTGGAGCATCCCCGGAATTTCGTGATTCCCCTGTTCATTGACGACAACCAGATCCCCTTGGGGGACCGGCGTCGGCTGGTCTATATCGGGAATCCCACCCCGGACCATGCGTTGGATTATTTGTTCGAAATCGCCCGAAAACATGGCCTGCCGCTGGATATTTTCGGCGAGTCTCCCTACCTGGACAGCCTCCGCGCCCAGGCGCCGGCGGAAACGCGGTTTCACGGTTATCAAACCGACCGCGAAAAAATTGCCGCCGTGCTCAAGGACTGTTTCTGCGGCTACGCGGTCTATAAAAACGTCAGCGAAACCAGCTACAGTTACTATGGGATTCCATCAAAATCATTCCACTACCTGGCCAACAATGTGCCCGTGCTGACCACCAACACGGCGCATTTCTCGCAAACCATTGAAAAGGAAGGGATCGGGCGGGTGGTTGAGCCCCAATTCGCCGAAGTTGAAGCGGCTATCCTGGAACTGCGGGCGGAGCCGAAAAAATTTTACGACGCCATCGTGGGCTTTCGTGACCGGTGGAATGCCGGGGCGCGGCAGTTCCTGGACGAGCGGCTGGCGGCGCTTTTTTCGGATAGCGACAGGCGCCGGCAGCCCTGAGAGAAAAAGCAGCGTTCACCTTGATGGTCAGGCCGCCATCTTCTTTTTCCAGAATTCGATGGTGCGCTTGAGGCCCTCGTCAAGGGAGACGGTGGGCCTCCAGCCGAGCATCTTTTTCGCCTTGGCCGGGTCGAGGTCAATGTGCGGCTGGTCCGATTCAATCGGGCGCAGGGGATAGTTGGGCGGGTATTTGCCGAGAACGATTTTTTTGCGGTCGAACCCGATCATTTTGGCGAGTTTGAAGGCCAGGTCTTTATTGGAGATTTCGCCGCCGGGGGTGATATTGAAGGCCTCGCCCTTGAGGTCCGCGTGCTCGATGGCGGCCAGATAGGCGTTGACGTGGTCGTTTACATACATGTAATCGCGGGTGGAATCGGGCGCGCCCACATAGACCTTGTCGCCGCGCAACATGGCGGTGATGACATACTCGACGAAAAATCCCGTGTCCAACTTGCGCCCATAGGTGTTGATGCAACGCATGACGGTGGTGTTAAGGCCATAGACCGAAGGCATCATGCGCAGATAGGTATCGGTCATGGCCTTGGTGTTGGCGTAGGGGCTGGAGGGATTGAGTACGGAGTCCTCCTTGATGGGGCGCTCCTTTTGGATGCCATAGACCTCGGCAGTGGAGGCGTAGATGAGCTTCTTGCGGCGGAAGTCGGGCAGCTCAAGCATTACGTGGGCGATGTTGAGGGTGCCGGTGACGTTGGCCTGCACGTAGGTGAAAGGATTCTCGAAGGAATCGCGCACCGGACTCATGGCGGCGAGGTGGACCACCACGTCCGGATTGATGCTTTTCAAGGCATGATAAACCGACTGGTAATCGCTGATGTCACAGCGCACCAAGGTGATGTTTTGCAGGAATTCGCTCAGCGCGGCCATGTTCCGGCTGGTGGAATGCTTGACCGTGCCGTAAACGTCCCAATCCCGGCTGAGGGTTTGAGCGAGATGGCTGCCGATGAAACCGGTGACCCCGGTGATAAGGATGGATTTCATGTTTTTGGCTGTTTTCAGGCTTTGAGTTTTTGCAGATCGTCGCGGGAAACCACTTCCACTTGCGGCAGGGCGAAAATCATCCGGCCGCCGTTCATCAAGAATTCTTTTTCCTGCAGCATGATTTCCTGTTTAAACTGATACGGGAGGACGAGCAGGAAATCGGGCTGGCACCGGCGGTATTCGTCCACCGAAACCACCTGGATGCCGGTGCCGACGATGTATTTGCCCCATTTGTCGGAGTTTTTATCCACCGCCGCCTCGATCAGCTTATGGGTGATGCCGGCGTATTGGAGAACCACCAGGCCGCGGGTGGAAGCGCCGTAGATGAAGATGCGTTTGCCGGCCTGGACCTCGCGGTTCAGCAAGGCCAGCAGTTGGTCCTTCAGGCTGGCGATATCCCGTGAAAAGTTGGCATACACGGTTCGGTCGTCATAGCCCTGGCGCAATTCCTTGTCGCGTAATTCCCGCACGCGCGCGGCGGCGCCAGGCGGCTCCTGAAGCCGCGCGCCCGGCTTGCGGATGTAGGCCCGGTAGCTGCCGCCGTTGACATCGTTGAGTTCCACATCGAAAATTTCGAGGTTGTGACGCCGCAGCAGGTTTTCCAGGGAAATCAGGGAATAATACTCCAAGTGCTCGTGGCTGATGTTGTCGTAGGTATGGTTGTCCATCATCAACCCCAGGTAATTCATCTGGATGATCCAGAGCCCGTCGTCATGCAGGCATTGCTTGATGTCCTCCACAAAGACGTTGGGCTTTTCCAAGTCGTAGAACATCGCGATGCTGGTGATGATTTTGGCGCGGCGACCGGGGAATCGCTTCGCGAAAGCGGCGTGATTGAAATAATCGTTGATGATGGTCACCCCCGGCCCCTGGCCCAGCTCCCAGAGGTTTGACGGCTCAAAGCCCACCCGCGTGAGATCCGCCCGCTGGTATTGGCGCAGCAGGGTGCCGTCGTTGGCGCCAATATCTATGACGAGATCGCCGGCGGCGAGCGGCACAATGTTTTGGGCGCTCCGCACGATGTCGGCCAGGGCCTTGACCATCGTGGTGCTGATGCCGGACTTATACCAGTATTTGCGGTAAAGCAGGTCGTGGTTGAAGGTGTGCTTCAATTGCAGCAGGCCGCAGCCGCCGTCTTTCAGATTGCAGAGCACCAGTTCCAAGGGGCCGGTTTCGGTGGCCGCGTCGGCGCTGTCCAGGAACCCCACCGCATATTGTTCGCCCAGGGAAAGAATGGGCAGCAGGCGCGGGGACCCGCAAACCCGGCAGGCTTGGCAGACGGTGATCGTCGCTTTTTGGCTATCCATATAAAAACCAGGCGGAAACTGTAGGCCGAACGGGGCGTCCCGCAAAAGGAAAATTATTTAAGGCCCAGCAAGCGCTTGAAGAAAAACCGGTAGGCGGACGGTTGAAAGAGGGCGCGCCAATTTTTTTTGAAATACTTGAGGGGATGCCGCCGCAGGTTTTGTATCATCGCGCGACGGGCGGTTTTCGAGGCGGAATTGGGGTCCAACTCGGGCAACTGCAGTTCCTCGCGTAGCCATCCCAAGTAGGCGGCCCAGCAGGCGTCCAGGTTCGACCATACACCGTCGCTGGGAAGGCCGCGGTCCTCGTCCCGGGTGGTGATGACCGGAAAATCCGGCACGAGCACGGGTAATTTTAGTTTTTGAAGGGGTCGCAACATGCCGAACATGTGCGGGAAAAAAGTGTCAATGTTGGCCAGCGCAAAATCCATCTGAAAAATCTCCCGGCGCAGGATATTGCTCGAGAGCAAGGTGTGCTCGGCCAGGGCGTGAGTGTTGTCAAGGCGGACGCATTCGGCGGCGAGGGCCCGGTAATCGGCGTAAAGTTTGGCGGCGGGCAGTGGATGGGGATAGCGAGTGTCAAAAGCGACGATCAAGCCTGGGTCATGCCGACGCAGGGTCTTCACCAGATTGGGCAAAGCCTGCGCGGCCAGCAGTTCGTCGTCGCCCAGGGTCCATACGAATCGGCCCTTGGGGATTTCAATGACTTTCAGCAGGTTTTTGCTGATGCCCAGGTTTTGCTCGTTCCGGGAATAAACCAGGGGCAGGCCCTGCTTTTGATAATCCTCCGCCACCTGGCGGGTGTTGTCGGGTGAGGCATTGTCGGAGATGTAAATAGTGACGTCGGCGCCGGTCAGGCTGCCGTCCCGCATCTGGGCCGCCAAGGTTTCCAAAACGCCGCGCAGCAGGTGGGCGCGCTTGTAGGTCGGAATGCCGATGGAGAGCAATTCGTTGGTCATGGCCTGGTTCACCGGGGGATGGGAGGGGATAGCTCAGCCGGGCGGCAGTTGCAGCAGATGTTTGTTTTCTTCCACCTCGCGGACGTTTTTGACATCATTGACGGAAATCCACTGCTCCTCCTTGGCGAGGCGGTAATAAGCGATTTTTCCTTTGGGCGCCAGCTTGGCAAAGACCTCGTTTTCGATGGAACCGGTTTCCGGGATGTGCGGGAGGATTTTGCGGTTGAAGACATAAACGCCCATGCTGACGGGGACGCTTTGGAGCACGTGGCCGTATTTGAACCCGGTGATGAAACCGTTTTTCCCTTCCTGCACCACGCTGAATCGGCAGTAAAAGGGGGCCAGCGCCATGGTGACCAGCGGGGCTTTTTCCTCGTGCCGGCGCGCCAGCTTTTTCAGGTCCATGTTGGTGATTTCGTCGCAATTCATGGCGATGAAATCATCGTCCTCGACGAAGCGGCTGATGGCGAGCCGGAAGCCCTGGGCAGTGCCGCCTTCCAGGGTATGAACGCTGAATTCGGCCTCGAGCCCGAGGTTCTTTTGCGAACGCATGTAGCTGAGGATTTTCTCTTTTTTGTAAGCCACCCCGATGACCACCCGCTGGAGGCCGTGAAATTTCAGCCATTGAGCGATCCAATAGAGCATCGGCTGGCCGTTTATTTCCACCATGGCCTTGGGCTTGTTGATGGAGAGCGGCTTCAGGCGGGAACCTTCCCCCCCGGCGATAATGACAGCGGTTTTCAGCATGGGCGATAATAGGCGTTTTTTAGGGTCATTGGCAAGGGGCCTTTGGATGGAAACAGACCACCACGGCATTGGCGCACGGGAACGGTTTCCCATAGGCCGCATCGCGGACCTCCTCCAGCTCGGCCTGCCGCCATTGGTTGTGGCGGTTGAGGCGTTTAAGATAATATACCTCGTCGAAACCAAGTCGCTGCTGTTGGACCAGGCCATCCAGATATTCGTTGTAACCCAGCGGCATGGTAACCACCAGGCGCCCGCCGGGTTTCAGCAGTTCCTTGAGGCGCGCAAAGGCTTGCAAAATTTTTTCCGGCTGGCGCGGGGCTTCGTCCCAGCCGACATGTTCCAGGGTGGAGACGCTGACAATCCAATCGTATTGCTTGCCCGGCGAAAAGCTGATGATATCCTCGTTGCGCACAGCGGGCGCGACCTCGTATTTGTCCACGATGTCATGCGGAAAAAACAGGAAATTGGAGAGCACATGACCCACTTCCAGGATTTCTCCGGCGCGTCCCGCCAGGAAGTCGCGGACCAGCCCGACCTCGACCGTGCGCTCGGAATTGAACATGTAGGGATGGTGCAGGTAGCGGTAGGTCCGGCCGGCCAGATCGAACGTGCGCGGGCCGATGGTCCGCCGTTTCCAGCAAGTGATTTGGCGATGAGCCGCGACCAAAGGAAAGGCCAGCCCATAGGTTTTGTAGGCCTGGCCAAGGAAGGTGCTCACGCGGTAATGCCACTTGCGCCAAGGGTTTGAGGATTCGCCTGCCATGGTTGGAGAGGGGGCCACGCGCCTGGGTCATGCCTTAATCAGGCCGGCGTTTCTGGCTTGCTGCTCGATCCACGGGTAGGTGCGCTCGATGCCAGCTTGGAGATCAAAGCGCGCGCGCCAGCCAAGGGAATAAATCCGGGCGTTACTGAAGTTGCGGGATTGCACCCCCACCGGGCCGGGGATTGGTTTCATGGTGATTTTCTTTCCGGCCACCCGCGCGGCGGTTTCCAGCAGCTCTTTGACAGTGACGTATTGCGGGCAGCCGATGTTCACTGCCCCTTCAAGGTCCGATTGCGTCAGGCGGAAAATGCCGTCCACCATGTCATCCACGTAGGTGTAGGAGCGCACGGCGGAGCCATCCCCCCAGACCTCGACTTCACCGCCGTTGGGCGCCAGCGCGACCTTGCGGCAGATGGCGGCGGGGGCTTTTTCACGGCCGCCCTGCCAGGTGCCTTCGGGGCCGTAGCAGTTCTGGAAGCGGGCGATGCGGACCTTCATGCCGATCCGGCGGCCATAAGCCATGGTGAGGCGTTCCGAGTAGAGCTTCTCCCAGCCGTATTCATTATGGGGATTGGCAGGGTAGGCCTGGGCTTCGGTCAATTCCGGTTCGCCCGGTTTCATGTCCCGATAGACGCAGACAGAGGAGGAAAAGAAGTAGCGGCCAATGCGAAGTTTGGCGGCGGCGTGGGCCATGTGCGTGTTGATCAGCACGCTGTTGTGCATAATCTCGCACTCGGCTGAGTGGATGAACCCCATCCCGCCCATGTCGGCGGCCAATTGATAGACCTCGTCTGGAGGACCGCCCGGCAGGTCGAGGGCTTGCTCGCAGTTTTGCGGTTCCCGCAAATCGGCCAGCAGGAAATCATCGGCGGCAGTGGGGCTGAACTCGGGGTGCTTAAGGTCCACGCCGCGAACCCAGTAACCTTCCTGTTTGAGCCGCTTGACTAGATGGCTGGCGATAAAACCGCCGGCTCCACATACTACCGCTTTTTTCATGCGTGATTTGTCCGATTAACCATAGCCGCGTAATGCTAATGGCGGGCGCGCGCGGCGGCAACGGGGAAATTTGGGGAGCGGGGGTGCCTGGTCTTTTTCGCAAAAAATTTCTGAAAAAGTGGCTTGCCATTTCGCGGGCGAGCGGCAAAAGTTGCCCGGAACTTTTAACAAATCAGGAATATGGCTGACAAAGCGAATAAATATCCGGTCAACGCGGCTGGCAGGTATTACGTGGACAATCAATGCATTGATTGCGATCTTTGCCGGGAAACCGCCCCGAACAACTTCAAGCGCAACGAGGAGGGTGGCTTCTCCTACCTCTCGAAACAACCTGAGAATGAAGACGAGGAGAAGCAATGCCAGGAGGCCAAGTCGGCCTGCCCCGTGGAAGCGATCGGCGACGATGGCGACTAGATTCCGGTCGGCCCCAACGATTTTGCCCACCCGCCGTGATTTTCCGGCGGGTTTTTTATTGCCGAAGTCGTGCCGCAGACCTCCGAGTTTGGAAACCTGCGGCACAGTCCATCGGGGCGATGAATAACTTGAACGACCGCGCGGCCGGGTATAGGCTCGACGCCAATGTTGCCGGGCGCTTTTCATCTCGGTCCTTTGACCTTCAACTGGTATGGGTTGATGGTGGCCAGCGCCTTTTTGCTTGGCATCTGGACCGCCATACGGCGGGGTCGCCGCGAGCCCCTGGCGCCGGAATTATTCTATGACCTGATCCCCTGGCTGGTGGGAGGGGCCATCGTCGGCGCCCGCGCTTTTTACGTCGTCAGCTATTGGCGCGAGTCCTTCGCGCAAGCCCCGCTGTGGCATGTTGTTGCGGTTTGGCACGGTGGACTGGTCTATTACGGCGGCCTCCTTGGCGCGGCGGCAGCGGTCATCTTCTACGCCCGGTGGAAAAAACTGCCGCTGTGGGCTTTGGCGGACGCCTTGGCGCCCAGCATCGCCTTGGGGCAGGTTTTGGGGCGGATCGGCTGTTTTTTGAACGGCTGCTGCTATGGGCGGCCCACCGCGTTGCCGTGGGCGGTGGTGTATCCCCAGGAACATGAAACCCACGGCCTGGCGGCGGTCCATCCCACGCAGCTTTACGAGGCGCTGCTAAATCTCGCTTTGTTTGTCATTCTCGAATGGCTGCACGCGCGTCGGCGGTTCCGCGGCCAGGTTTTCGCGGTTTACCTGGTGGCTTACGCCGGCTTGCGCTCGCTGGTGGAGTTATTCCGGGGCGATTACCCGCGGTTGGTGGCAGGGTGGGTGACACCGGCTCATTGGGTCAGCCTGCTGATGCTGGCGGCGGGGGTGCTGCTGCTGGTCAAATTGCCGCGCACAAATCCCCAGCGCCCTTGATTCATGCCCCCTCCCGGGACCATCGTGCTGATTGCCGGACCCACCGCCGCCGGCAAATCCGCGGTCGCGCTGCGCCTGGCGGAACGGCGGAACGGGGAAATCATTTCCGTGGATTCCATGCAGGTCTATCGCGGCTTGGACATTGGCACCGCCAAGCCGGACCCATTGGAGCGAGCGCGCATCCCGCATCATCTGGTGGATGTTGCCAGCTTGCGGGAGACCTTTGACGCCGCCCGGTTTGCGGCCGCCGCCGATTCGGCCGTCCGGGAAATCGCCGGGCGCGGGCGGCTGCCGATTTTCTGTGGAGGCACCGGCCTTTATTTTCGGGCCTGGCTGGAGGGCCTCGGGGAAGCGCCGCCGGCGGACCCGGCGTTGCGCGCCCAACTGGAAGCCGCGCCGATGGTGGAGCTTTTGCGCGAATTGGCCGGCAGCGACCCGGTGGCTTACGAGCGAATTGACCGCCAGAACCCGCGCCGGGTGGTGCGGGCGGTCGAGGTCATCCGGTTGACGGGACGTCCGTATTCCGCGCTTCGGGCCGACTGGAAGTCGGCGGGCGGCGCACAGCGGCCAGGTTTGCTTCAGTTTGGTTTGCACCGCGCGCCGCAGGATTTGCGGCAACGCATCAATTCGCGCGTGGATGAAATGTTTGCCCGCGGCCTGGTGGAAGAGTGCCGCCAACTTTTGCCGGCAGGGTTGGAGTCGAATCGGGTGGCCGGTCAGGCCCTCGGCTACCGTCAAGTGCTCGATCATTTGCGCGGCGAGCGTTCGCTGGCGGAAACCATTGAACTGGTCAAAATCCGCACCTGGCAGTTCGCGCGGCGGCAAATGAACTGGTGGCGGCGGCAGGCGCGTCTGGAGTGGATTTCCTGGCCGGCGGAGCTGACGGCGGAGGCGGTGGCCGCCCAAATCAGCGCGCAAATAGAGGCGAGGCGGGGGGCGGAGTAGTGCGGCGCAAATTTCCAGGTGTGGGGCAGACTTCCGGTCTGCCGGTGGGCCGGGCCCCTGGCCCGGTGGTCCGCCTCGGCACAGGGACGGCGCCGGAGGCTCCTGCAACCGGCAGGCTGGGAGCCCTCGCCACAGCCCTCTCCTTTACACTTGGCTTCAGCCAGGTGACCAGCAGATGAGCGGAAAGCCTAACGGTTTTAACCGTTTCGCCTCCCGCACTCTCTGCTTCGTGGAAATTAGTGAACTTCGTGTAAGACCTCTGCCGCGCCTTCGCAGGCGGCGTGGGACGTCCGCGAGGTTGTGCCGCAGGTTTCTAACCTGCTGTATCGCCGACTTCCAGTCGGCAGGGCCCTGGACAACCCAGATCGATTGGACAATACCCAAACCTTGCGGATTGGAAATCCGCGACACCCGCCTGCCTGGCGGCGGGCAGGCAGCAGACTGGAAGTCTGCGGCACGCGCTGGCGCGAACTTGCAAGCGCCGT
>Ga0101944_10001028_pt1 | contig 66207 bp, 58 predicted proteins | sample DewCreD2012metaG_FD_75245 | JGI IMG/M metagenome (GOLD analysis project Ga0101944, IMG submission 75245) | Hot spring sediment bacterial and archeal communities from British Columbia, Canada, to study Microbial Dark Matter (Phase II) - Dewar... ... | reverse complement strand
CAGGCATTTAGAGCTGCCCTAGCATCAGAGGAAGCTCTCACTGCTTGAGTCCCCCATACCCTATCCACCTTATTTTTTCTTTAAAATGGTCTTGACAGTTGGGCTCACTGCAGGATGATGTGTTTCTTGCCAAATACAACAATTTAGGTAGCTTACAATGGTTAAAGCTAAAAGGGGGGCCTAAAAATGAGTCTGGCAATGCCATCGCCCTAGATGCGGAGGGCAACATCTACGTTACTGGGTATACAGAGAGCGACTTCGATAATCAGACCGTTACGGATAAAGTGGCCTTGTTACTCATGAAGTATAACCCCAATGGGGAACATCAGTGGACCAGTTTTTACAATAGCGACAACATCCTCTGGGCCAATGATGAAATCGCAGAGGGCAATGGTATCGCCATCGATAGCAGTAATAATATTTTCGTCGCGGGTACCGGTACCAGCAATAATGGCGGGATATATAGTTTTTTACTACTCCGATATAGAAGTGACGGGACCTTATATGGTGGAAACATAGAAGGGAAAGCGGGACCTCAAGATAAACTGTTTGGAGTCGCTACTACTACAAATTATGTGTACGCTGTTGGGAATCGAGATTCCACCTTACATGTTAAACGGTACAATCTTTCAGATCCTAATGATATCAAGAGTGTAACTATCAGTGACTGTTATGCTTCCGGTATCGCCTTAGACAGCAGTAATAACGTATACATAGTGGGGTATACGGAAAAGGCGCTGGATGGTCAGACGATAAAAGGAGGCAAAGATATTCTTCTCATAAAGTATGATAACACTCTAACAAACAGAATGTGGACCCGCCTTATAGGAGGCAATGAAAACGATTACGGAAAAAAGGTTACAGTTGATTCTAGCGGTAACATCTATGTTGTGGGATACACGAAAAGCTCTTTTCACGGTCAGTCAAGCAACGGGGAGTTCGATGCCGTGGTAATGAAATACAGCTCTGGGGGAGATCCTTTATGGACAAAGTTTATCGGAGGAAGCGCTAACGAAGATGGGTGCGCGGTTCGGTTGGATAACACCGGGAAAATATACGTGGCTGGAGCGACAAAGAGCTCCTTCGGCGACGCAACAAACAAGGGATACTACGATGGGTTCTTGTCTAAGATTATCCCCTAATGCGGGGAGGTACCCCCCCTCGATACATATTACCCCTTCCCGTGGGCCAGTCCTATGATCTGCCGCACGGAATCATACCCTTCACTTACCAGGTACTCCTGAATCCCCTCGATGGTTCTTTTCATCGTGAAGGGATCGATGAAGTTGTACATGCCCACCGCCACGGCGGAAGCACCGGCCAGAAGAAACTCGAGGGCGGCCACGGGGCCTTCCACTCCCCCCATGCCGATGATGGGGATCTTCACTACCTCGTATGCGGAGTAAACCGCCCAGACCGCGAGGGGCCGGATGGCAGGGCCCGACAGCCCGCCAGTGATGTTCCCCAGGGCAGGGCGTTTTTTCCTGATATCGATGGCCATTCCCTTGTAGGTATTGATCATGGACAGGGCGGCCGCCCCCGCCCTTTCGGCGGCGCGGGCCATATCGGCGATGTCGGTAACCACGGGGGACAGTTTGGCAATGACAGGAAGCTTGACCCGGGAGACCACGGCCGATACGACCCGCTCGAGAGTCTTTTCCTCCGTGGACCAGGGGATTCCTTCGCTTAAGTTCGGGCAGGATAGATTCAGTTCCAGGAGATCGACCATCCCCGTCTCCTCGATCTTTTCGGAGAGTTCGATCCACTCCTCCATCGTTTCCCCCGCGATGCTCACCACCACAGGAGGCCCTAGCTTCCGGAGGATAGGGAGTTTTTCTTTAATAAATGAATCCGCTCCATCGCAGGGGATTCCGATGGCGTTCAGCATTCCGCAGGGGGTTTCCCAGATCCTGGGAGGCGGATTCCCCGGCCGGGGGTGAAGGAAGATCGTCTTATTTATCACCGCTCCCAGCTGGGAAGGGGAAAAGAAATTGTCGTGGATCTCGTCCACCTCATAGGCCCCTGAAGCAGGCATCACCGGGTTGGGGAACCGCACTCCCGCGATTTCCACCGAGAGATCGACCTGCTGCATCACTCCACCACCACATCCCGGGAACGGAACACGGGGCCGTCCATGCACACGAGGAAGTACCCTTCTTTACCTTCCTTCTTTACGGCGCACCCATGACAATCTCCCATCCCGCACCCCATGTTTCCTTCCAGGAAGAGAAACCCTTTCACCTTCCCCGCCAGATCGAGGGCTTTTAAATGCCGGGCGAACCTGTGGGACCCGCAGGTATACACGGTGTCCACCTTCCCCTCCTGGATTAGCCTGTCCAGGATATCCGTTCCGTTCCCGTGGTACCCTTCCGTTCCGTCATCGGTAGCGATGAAGAGGTCGTTGGAGAACTCTTCCAGGAGGGCTCTACACACGAGCCTCGATTTGGTGGAAGCGGAAAGCACCGTGTACACGGGTTTTTTCAGCTTGGTGAGAGTCTCTGCCAAAAATACTACCGCGGCCGAGCCGGCCCCTCGCACGAGCAGGGCTGTTCCCGCGGTATCAAACTCCGTGATGCTTTTTCCCAATGGGCCTGTTACATAGAGGGTGGAACCCTTCTTCAAGGCGGAAAGCAACCGAGTTCCCTTTCCTTCCACCTTAATGCAGATCCGAAACACCCCTTTCAAGGGATCAGCCAGCACGATATCGAAAGGGCGGGGAAGGATGGGATCCCCCGTATGCCATCCCCGCACCATCACGAACTGCCCCGGCGAGGCGGTTCGGGCAATCTGTTCCTCCCGAATCACCAGGTGGACATACCCCCTGGGGCTTTCTTTCCGTGAAACCAGGATTGCCTTTCGATACACCGGGGCAGCCATACACTTTCTATTACGGAGTATTACTGTGGATTCGGATACAGCACCTTCGCGCTAGCCGCGGCTTCCGGCCATACCGTCTGGATTACCCCTTTCTGGATCTGGAAGGTAACCGCTCCACCCGCCATGTTCTGACCTGTGGCGTCCCATTTGGTAGGTCCCCAGAAGGTTACTCCGTCGTACGCCTGTAGAGCCGCCCGTACCTTGTCCGTCTCGAGGGATCCCGCTTTCTCGATGGCCAACTGCAGGAGGTATCCGCCCTGGGAAGCGGCCGCCGCCTGGTAGGCAATCTCCCCATATTTTGCCGTGTATTCCTTTGTGTAGTCCTGGGCGGTCCCGAAGAAGGGATCCGAATACTTCATCTGGGGCATCCACCAGGCCACCCCGTAGATGTAGTCTGCGTCCGCACCGAGAGCATCCCGGAAATCCTTCAGTTCTGGCCCCGTCGTGAATCCAATGGCCTTCAGGTACACCTTCTGTTCCTTCAACTGACGCACCGTAAGAATCGCCTCCTCCAGATACCCGGAGCCGAGGAGCGCTTCCGCCCCCGAGTTCTTGATCTTCAGGATGGTGGAGGAGAGGTCCTTCACCCCTTTGGGGTACACCTCGTAGTAGGCAATCTCGAACCCTTTGCTCTTCGCGTACTCCGAGGCTCCCTCCGCCACAGATACAGGGAAGTTGTCGTTGGGAGCAATGATGGCCAATTTTTTCGGAGCCGGCTTCTGGGCTGCCAGCATATCGATGAAGCTATAGAAAAGTTTCCGCCCCGGGGGGAGGACAGAGAACACGTTCTTGTACCCTCGACCGTAGATATTAGCCGCGTTGGCAAGAGTAGCGATGGTGATGATGTTGTACTTTTCGCCAATCGCCGTGGTGGCAAAGGTGGGGCCGCTTCCATAGGGGCCCAGGAGGAAATGGACCTTGTCCTCGGTGATGAGTTTCTCCGTCAACTTCGCCGAGGTCTGGTTGTCCGACTGATCATCGTAGTAGATGATCTCGACTTTCATCTTCTTTCCCCCCACGTTGATTCCGCCAGCGGCGTTCACCTTGTCCTTCCAGAGTTCATAGCCGTTCTTCACCATGTTGCCGAACCGGGCCAGGTTTCCCGTCAGGGCCACGGAAGCTCCGATCTTGATCACCTCCGGTCCTTTCGCCGCTTCTTTACCACCGGCACTGAATACCATCCCCGTCCCTACCACAAGCAGGGCAAGGGCACTGGCGAGTACCTTTTTCCATTGCGTCATACCGTTCCTCCTCTGTTGAAATGTTATCCAGGGCAAAGCCCTGGGGAATACCTAGATCCCCAGGTACGCTTTCTGGATCTCCGGGTTTGCCAGAAGATCCTTCGAGTTTCCCGACAGCGCTATCCTTCCATGCACGAACACGTACCCTTTCTGAGCCAGACTCAAGGCTACCTGCACATCCTGATCCACCAGGACGATGGTGATGCCTCGGCTCCGGTGGATCTCCTCAAGCACTTTCACCAGGGTATCCACCATTACCGGAGCGAGACCCAGGGACAGTTCGTCCAGAAGAAGCACCCTGGGGGCTGCCATAAGTCCCCGGCCTACCGCGCACATCTGGGCCTCCCCTCCGGAAAGGGTCCCTGCCAGCTGTTTCCGCCGTTCCCTCAATCGAGGCAGAACCGTGTACACCCATTCGAGGTCCTCTTTTATCTTCTTTTTATCCTTCCTAGTGTAGGCCCCCATGAGAAGGTTTTCTTCCACGGTAAGTCCACTGTACAGTTGCCGCCCTTCGGGAACCATCACGATTCCCATCTGCACCCGTTTCGGCTGGGGGATGTCCTGGATTTCCTGTCCATCGTACCGAATGGTCCCTTTAAAGGGCTTGAGGGCTCCCGCCACGCTCCTCATGAAGGTCGTCTTCCCCACCCCGTTAGAACCGATCAAGGCAGTAATGCTTCCCTTTTCGATCTCCACGTTCACATCCCAGAGGATCTGTACATCCCCATACCCCGCGTGTAATCCTTCAACCTGTAACATGCGCGCTCCCTTTCATCTTCGCGTACCGTTCTCCCAAGTAGGCGGAGATCACCCGCTCATCCTTACTGATTTCTTCCGGTGACCCTTCGGCGATCTTTTCCCCATGGTGCAGTACCATGATCCGATGGGACACGCCCATAATCGCTTTCATCACGTGCTCGATGAGGAGGATCGTGCGACCCTCCCGATTCAACTCCCGGATCAGATCCATGATGGATTCTACCTCTGCCGTGTTGAGCCCCGCCATCACCTCATCCAGCAGGACAAGTTCCGGATCCATCGCCAGAGCCCGCGCCAGTTCCAATCTCTTCCGTTCCGAAATATTGAGATGTTCCACCCGCAAGTCCGCCTTCCCTTCCAATCCTACCCGGGAAAGGATATGCCTCGTTTTCTCCCGGGCTTCTTGGGCGTCCTTCACCTTGTCTTTTCCAAACAGGGCTCCGATGGACACGTTCTCCAACACCGTCATTCCGGGGAAGGGCTTCACGATCTGGAAGGTGCGGGAAATACCCCGCTCCGCGATCTTGAAGGGAGGTAAGCCGGAGATTTGTTCGCCCTTGAAAAAAATCTCTCCCTCGGTGAGGGGCAGGGTCCCGTTGATGAGGGAAAGGAGGGTCGTCTTTCCAGCCCCGTTGGGGCCGATGATTCCGAGGATTTCCCCCTGTTTCACCTCGAAATCCACCTGCCACACCGCCCGTAACGCTCCGAAGCATTTGGTGACCTTCTTTCCCTGCAGGATGCTCTCACGCATGGGTGCCCTCCTTCCGGAGTCCAGGGACAAGCCGCCTGAGCCCACCCCTTAAGTCCAGATGCAAGACCCCTCTGGGCATGAAGAGTACCGCCAGGATGATGATGGTACCGAGGATTCCCAGGTGGAGGTTGATGAACTTGGACCATACCAGCTCGGACACGGTTTCCAGGATCACTGCCCCCACTACGGGTCCGAACACGGTCCCCATTCCGCCGATCAGGATGATCACGAACATGTTTACCACCCACATCACGTTGAACACCGTGGGTGGATCGATGTAGCTAAACCAGTAGGCATACACCGAGCCTACGAGGCCGGTAAACAGGGCGCTGAGGGACCAGGAAATGATCTTGTACCGGGTGGTATCGATCCCCATGACGTTGGCCGCTTCCTCATCCGCCCGGATAGCTTTGAACGCGTATCCCAGCCGATTTTTGTCGAGTTTCGCCACAAAGGCCACCACCAGGATCACCATGAAAAGCATGGCAAAGTAGAAGAAGGTGTTCACGATGAATGGCTTCCCTGGAAAGGCGGGTACAGTGATTCCCTGACTTCCTCCCGTCAGGTCCGTCCACAAGTCCACGATTTGCCGGAAGGCTTCCATCGCTCCGAGGCTCCCCAGGGCAAAGTAATGCCCCCGCAATCGGAGGAGGAGTAACCCCAGCAAAATCGCGAGAAGCACGGCCATGACGCCCGAGGCGGGAAAGGCTACCGCGAAGGGTAGGCGGGCCTTCGTCATCAGTACCGCGGTGGTGTACGCCCCTAACCCAAAGAAGATCATGTTTCCGAAGGCAGCATACCCCGTGAATCCGGAAATGATGTTCAGGGCCGACGCGAGAGCGGCGAACATGAATATTTGTGTGAGCAGCCGAACCCAGAACCCTGTTACGAGAAAAGGAAAACATAGAAGGAGTAAAGCTCCGATACCGATCCAAGCGAATTTGTGCATGGTATTTTTCTTCATGATGCGCCCCTAGTAGAATCGTTTCCCCAGTAATCCCTGGGGCTTCAGCACCAGAACCAGTACCAGTACGGCAAACCCTAAAAAGTCCTGCACCGCCGAGGGGAAAATGGCGGTACCGATGGTTTCCACCAATCCTAAAGTAAGGCCTCCCACAAGGGCTCCCACAGTGCTTCCCAACCCCCCTAGAATCGAGATCACGAAGGCCTTCCCCACCAGAGCCCCTCCCGTGAAGGGGTTGATGCTCATGATGGGGGAAATCAAGGCTCCTGCCGCGGCGGCCAACGCGGCGCTGACGGCATACGTGACGGCGTAGATCTTGTCCACGTCCACCCCCACAGTCTTGGCCCCCTCGAAGTTCAGCGCCGTGGCATTGATGGCGATTCCCACCTTGGTTTTTCGCATGAAGAGGTAGAAGAGGAAGGTGACCAGTACTGCCACCCCGAAAATCCCGAACCGGACCAGGGGAATGACGAGACCTCCCAGTTCCAGCCCTGCCGAGGAATAGGGCAGCTTCACGCTCTTGTAGTCCGCTGTCCAGATGAGGAGGCAGACGTTGGCGATCAGGATCTGAAGGCCGAAGGTGAAGGTGAGGGTGACGAAAGAAGGTCCCCGCACCACCCGGTTGATCAGGAAGTACTGGATCCCGTAGGCAAGGAGGAAGAGTAAAGCCATTACGAGAGGGATGGAAAGGAAGGGATCGATCCGGTACGCCGCGTAGAGGGAAAAGGAAAGGTAGGCTCCGATCATGATGAAGGATCCGTGGGCCAGGTTCACGATGTTCATCACCCCCCAGACGAGGGAGAACCCGATCCCGATCATGGCATACACCGAGCCGAAGAGTATGCCGTTGATGATGGCTTGTAGAATCATGTGTGTAAAATTACCATGGTTTTAGGAGAATAGGCAAGGAAGGTTTAGGTTACCAGCAACACATCGAGGGATTCGATTTCCTGAAAATGGGCATCCCGAGTGATCAAGGTTCCTCCGATTTCCAAACAACTTGCCGCGATCCAAACATCATTGATGGGAATTTTCCTCCCCTTTTTCACCAATTGAGCATAGATAAGCCCGTACTTTCGGGCAACCTCCTGATCGATCTGTAGGGGGATGATGTGGAGCGCTTCCATGATTTCCTGCAATTTCAACTGATTCTCTATAGCCCTATTTCCTTTTAGAAATCCATAGGTCAATTCCCCAATCACCACCACAGGGATATATAATTCCTCACCAAACTCTGCTAATAGCTGAACCACATTCTGATTCCCGACTGCGTAATCGCAGTAAATGTTCGTATCCAGTACTAGTTTCAATCATAGTCTCCTTCTTCCACTTCTTCGAATGCCCGAAGAGCTGTCTGCAACTCTGCCGCTTCTTCTGGGCTCATCCATCCAGCCAGCCGTAAGATTTTTTCCTTCTGGGTTTCCTTCAAACCCAGCTTCTCATCTATCGCCTCAAGAATGATGGCGGTTTTTGTTTTCCCCCTCTGTTTTGCAATTCGCTTCAGCATTTGTTCTTTAAAAGAAGGTAACCGTATACTGATAGGCATTGGAATCCTCCTCTCCTCGATCGTATTACATAATTATAAATGTATCGCATTCAAGCGGACAGTTCAATCCTTTTCAAGCTTCATACGTTTCCACCACCGTCACCCATGCTCGTTTCCCTCGCAGGATCCTCACACCGGGGAAGTTCTGGCGGAACTCGAAGAGGGCAAGGTGCCGTTCTTTCTGGGGAGGGGGGACGGGAAAACGGAACTCTTTACGTGCTCCCCCAGGGGCACGGGTAGAAGGATCATCGAGGGGACAGGAAGCAAAGATCCGTATCATTTCCTCCCAGGACGGTACATCTGCTATTTCCCCTGTGTCCGCGTCGTAACTCACCATCTCCAGGAGGATCGCAATCCGCCGCGCGTCGAACCGGATGAACTCGAGACACTGTTCCGTCCGGAACACCCGCTGATACCAGCAGTGGTGGGAAGGATACTCCTTACAGGTCCAGGGTTTTTGGAGAGTTCCATGAACGGCGCATAGACCGGACCTTGGATCCAGGTTCCGGCAGGGACGCTGGTAGAAGAGCATCCAGGTTCCATCGTCCTTCAACCCCACTTCGAACCACCGGTGGAGAAGGTACTTCCGTAGGGTTTCGAGGTCTGCTCTACTTCGCACCTCGATTCTCTCCAAGGGAAGGCGCTTACAGCAGGGGGTGTCCGCGCAGGACAGACAGGGGTTAGGGGAAGGCGCGGCGGCAGTAAGAATGAGTCGGGAAGCACGCTTCCGGGGGAATGCGCGGACAGAGGCGGTCGCCTTTACCCCATGTTTTACACGGTGGTTTACTCCCAGTTTTGCCCTTTGTGTTACCCCTTGTTCAATCCCCTGGGGTTGAGTCTCGGCGGGAATGGTTAATCGATTAAGTTCTCCCTCCCCTTTCTTGCTCATTGTGAAACCCTCTCTTACGACCCTTGAGTGGAAACTCTTTTTTCCAGTCGGTGACCGCGCGGAATAGCCCCGCCGCGCGGATGTCACGACTCCTTCTGTGGCGACTCCTTCTTCCTCCGCACCCAGTACCCACCGTTCTCGAAGATCACATCGATGTAGTCCCGTTTGGCCGCGGAAAGGATAAAGTCCTTTAGCCGCTTGTAGCCCAGGGCTGTCCAGTCCACGTTTCGGTCCGCCAGTCGGGTACTGATGGAAGCGAGGGAATGGGTATCCTTCCCCTTTTCCCGGGTAAGGGCATCCAGGACATCCAGGAGGGTTTCGAAAGCCAAGGAAAGGGGAGTCTTTTGTTCCGCCAGGGCCTTCGGTTTGGTCTTCAGGTAGATGGCCTGATCTTCTTCCTTCAGGTCGATCACGCCTCGATCCCGGGCCGCGTACACGAAATCGTTCCAGGACTTGAACCCGAAGGCCTTTTCGTCGAAGGAGGGGTTCAGCATTTTGAGCCGAACCTTTACCGCCCCCATGCCCGGCTTCTTTTTCTGTTTCTCCATCGTTTCCACCGCTTCCGCCAGGAGCCGGAAGGCAAGATCCACTGGCGGACGCGTATCCTCTTGTGCCGTTTTCTTACAGAGGGTGGAGGTTCTACCCTGCCCTGATGCGGACGGGATTCCCGCCTCCTCCAATCCTGCTGCCTCCCTCGCTTCCCCCCCTTCCTCGGCCTCTTCCGGCGCCCTTATCTCGAGCCCAACCCTCCGCTCCGACTCCCGGGATTTTCTTCGGGTCCGCCGTACCCGCCGCTCTTCTGCCGCGTCGGCAGCCTCCTCCGCCGCCTCTCCCGGAATGATCTCCCGGTAATCCTTGAAAGAATCGGCCAGAGACAACAGCTCTTCGCTTGCGTTACTGGAGTTGCAGATGATATGGACGCTTTTCCCGTTCCGCCTGAGAGTATAGAGAAGAGGACGGAAATCCGCATCCCCCGTGATCAGCACGATCTTCGTGATGTGAGGGTACTGATAGATCAGTTCCACCGCGTTGGTGATGAGGGAAATATCGGCGCTGTTCTTCCTTGCCACGGGAATGTGGATCAGTTCGAAGCCGTTCTCCGACAACTGCCGGGACAGCCGCCCCAGGTATCCCTTGGTCCAGTCCCCGTACACCCGGCACACGGTGAGTTTTCCCAGATGCTCGGTATATTCCTTCAGCCCCTCCAGGAACTGGGAGTTCGCGCTGGGAGTTACGTTTTCGATGTCCCAGAGAATCGCCACTTTGTCTTCCATATCTTTTATGGGTATAGCATGATTCGGAAGATTTTTCCATTCAGGTCTGTACACTTGATAGAAAAAATCATTTGTATTACATTTTGTAATACAAGGAGATTGTTAGTATGCTAACCGTCCGATTACCCTATGAACTTGAGCAACGATTGGAGGCCCTTGCCAAAAAGAAAGGCTCCTCGAAAACACGTCTTATCAAGGAAGCCTTAGAAAAGCTTTTAGAGTATGAAGAATCCGCGAAGGATTCCTACGCATTGGGCAAAGAGCTGTTTGGACGATATGGTAGCGGCGATGGTTCCTTATCCATCTCCTATAAAAAACGACTGAAGGAAAAGCTTCATGCTAAACAGAGTGCTCATTGATGCGGGCCCCTTGATTGCCCTGTTTGATAAGGATGATGCCTATCATACCAAGGTAGTGAACTTCATTAAGAAGGGAACCTTCAAGTTCCTCACCACTACGGCGGTACTTACGGAAGTGACTCACATGCTGGATTTTCATGTGCAAGCTCAACTGGATTTCTTACAGTGGGTCTTAAGCGAGGGAGTCCTCTTACAGGATATCCAACAGGAAGACATAAGTAGGATCATTGCATTGACAGAGAAATACCGGGACTGTCCCATGGATTTTGCGGATGCAACGCTGGTCATTGCAGCGGAAAAAACGGGTATCAGAAAAATTATCACTCTAGATTCGGATTTTCATGTGTATCGGTTACCCGGCAAAGTGAATCTCGAACGCTTACTTCCTATCGGTGCATAACACATTTTTTTTCCTACAACGCCAATTTTATCTAAACTACAGGGCACTGCCAGATCTTGCGCGATGCAGGTGCACAACTTATTATGTAAAGCAAACACTTTTTGTAGTAAATAAAATGTAGGGAGTTCGCCATGGGATCTTTATGTAAGCGAAACTTCACCGTTCAAGTGTTCATTACAATTCTACTGGGAATCTGTGTAGACGTTGCCGGTGTTCATGCCCTTGAGGCTCCTGAAGTGTATATACAACAGGGCCATACCTCTGCCGTTAGCTCTGTTGCCATTTCCCCCGACGGCCGGTACCTCGTCTCGGGAAGTGGGGACTTCAAGATTAAGCTCTGGGAGCTAGCCTCAGGACGGGAACTCCGCACCTTCACCGGGCATACCAATGATGTTACGTCTGTAGCCGTAACCCCCGATGGCCGATTCGTGGTCTCAGGGGGCGGAGACGGCACCATGCGGGTATGGGATCTCTTTTCAGGCAAAGAGGTAGTGAGAATGGTTAGCTTTACCAACGGTGAATGGATCGCTCTAACTCCCGAAGGGTACTACACTGCCTCGGCAAGGGGTGATTCGCACCTGCTAGTACGTTTTGGGAATCAAGTGTACAGTATCGATCAGTACCGCCCAACATTGTATCGGCCAGAGGTGGTGGAAGCTGTCCTACAAGGTAGGAACATAGCTGAGATCCTGGCCAGTGGAGCCGGAACCTCAAAAGTGACTCCAACCTCGACCTCCGCGTTCCAAGCGATGGAACCTCCTTTTCTGGTGATCAAGTCTCCCGAAGAGGGGCAACGGATCCAGGGGCTACAGACGGATCTATCCCTCTACGTGGAAGACAGGAACCATCCAATCCGGCAGGTGCGGGTGTTTGTGAACGGCCGGTGGGAAGGGCAGCAGGGGGAACGAGGGCTAGAGGTCGTGGGAGTAAAGGGAGAACAGAAACGGGTCCTGGAGCTGAAGGTGCCCATCACCCTGGATCGGGGGGAGAACCTCATCGAAGTGGTAGCCTCCAACGGCTTTTCCGAAACTCGCAAGCAGGTACGGTTCCAAGCGGTAGAGGGCTCCAGTGCTTTAGGAAAAGAAGACCTCCTGCCCAATCTATGGATCCTCGCCATTGGGGTAAACCAGTACCAGGACCGGAACCTGCGATCCCTCTCCTACGCGATGGCGGATGCGGAGGCCATTGTACAGGCCTTCCAAGCCCAAAAAGGAAAGCTGTTCCGGGAGGTGCGGAGCATGCTTCTCACCGATCGGTCCACGGTAAAGCCTACCTATGAGAACATTCTGGACAACCTTTCATACCTGAGTAAAGCTTCGGCCAAGGATGTGGTGCTGTTGTTCCTGGCAGGGCATGGGGTGAATGACGAGAGGGGGGATTTTTACTTTCTGCCCGCCGATGCGGTAATCCTGGAGGATGGGTCCTTTCGGAAGTCCCGGGCCATCCCCTGGAGGGAGTTCAAAGCCCTGCTGGACCTGCCCGCCAGAAAGCTGATCTTTGCCGACACCTGTCACTCCGAGGGGTTAAGCGGGAATAAGACTCGGGGGGCGGATAACGACCGGTTCGTGCGGGAGCTGCAGGATGCTCACGCGGTGATCTTTACCAGTAGCCGGGGCAAACAGCTTTCCCAGGAATCGGACCGGTTGGGGCATGGGGTATTCACCTATGCGATCCTGGAGGGACTACGGGGAAAGGCTGACTTGATCAAGGATGGGAAGGTTTCCATGAAAGAACTGGATACCTACGTCTCGGAAACGGTACCCCGACTGACCAACGGGGCCCAACATCCCATTACCCATACCCCGGAAGGATACGTGAACTTCCCCCTGGCAGTGGTAGAATAGGGATGCCCTTGTTGCACCATCCGCAAAAGGGGCGAATTGTTCCTGAGCGGATTTCCATGATCTAGGATTAGGATAAATCATAGGTGCTATCTGCAAAAACAAGAGACAGTAGGAAGCTCGAATCTATATATCAACGACCTTGTCATGCTCTGTAATCAGAACCCTCTCGCCGGCTTTCACAAGGTCTATATACCTACTCAAAGAATTTTTAAGGTTTCGTATCCCTACAGTTTTCATGGATTTAATATTGCTACAATAGCTATTTATATCCCATAGAACTCTGCATAATGCCCAGCATAGGCTGCAGCTCGGAGCGCTATCCCCTTTATCGGTACATAGTTTACCGACCGGCTCTAATCACGAATCGCCGACTTAAGTTTGCGACCGCTGGAGCCAGTACACACAAAACGTTCGGATAAGGCGGCTGTCGTCATCATTCTATCACCCGTCATTTCATCGAAAGAGGCTACCTTCCGATGCAAGCGAAGGAATACAAGCGCCACTATGGTACATATCCTGCGGTTGTGCAGGCTGATAAAATCTACCTGTCTTTAGCCAATCGTCTCTTAAATTATTTTCCAAGTCCCATTTTTCATTTTGAGACGATGAGTTCATTACCGGGGGATATGATATGTGTGATTTCAATCCTAGATTGAAAAAATCATACTATCGGAGGGTTTTATGAAAAGAGGTTTTTTAAAGAAAGGATCGGTTCTATGGTTGATTGTCCTTATAGGGGCACTCCTTCTCTTCGGATGCGATTCTACTCTGCTGGGGAAGGATGATTCTAACGATGGAACCAATGGCGGAACTACAGGTGGAACCACAGGCGGAGCCGCAGACAGTGTTGCCGGGATTTGGCTTAAAGTGTTTTCTTCTCCCTACTTCGACTACGACGGCCCTGCGAGCTCTGCGGTGGCGGAAGCTATGATCATGGATATCCAGGGTACTGCCTATACGCTGATTTTTTATTACAACGTGGAGCAGGTCGGGGGAAACCGGGGCACCCTGACCCTATCCGATGGCAAGTTGCAATTGGCGGTAGCCGATGAATGGAACTCCAGCAATTACTGGGTTCAGGCGGCGCCGAACACAAAACTTGAGTTTCCCTATACCATCAGCGGAGACACCCTTACCCTTACCGTGGGTAGTGAACAGATACCGTTGACGAAAACCACCTTTACACAGCCCAACGCTTTTGTAGGGACCTGGAAGGCAGGTCCCCAAACAATGGTTTTCTACGCTGACGGTACTTTCACTTTTTCGGATGCTGCATATATTCCACCCAGAACTGAAAGCGGCAATTGGGATGCTTCGGGTACCACCAGCGGCTATCTGCGGAAGGTATCCACAAAAATCAATGGAAACAATGCCTACGAAGGAGCACTAGCGCCCTACACTGTTATAGACTCAAACAACATCGAGATCACCTTTAAAACTATTCCAGAGACAAAAGGCATTGCCACCAGGCAATAAAATGACTGATAGGTTATCATGATACAACGCCAGGCAAGGGAATGCATACCATCAAGGTATCCGATCCCTAAATCCCGGGCGGGAAACACTGAGGGGCGACGATAGCTTCCCGATAAGCTTTGCTGTAGAGCCTGGTTTCGCTTTTAATGCTTGAACTCGTGTGCTTCCGTAAGTGCAGATGTTCTGAGTGAAAACCCGTACCGCGTTATCCCCGCCGATACCCATACGGTCCAAACAGTCCGGCCAGCCCCTCTGCCCTCGTGTAAAGGATCCGGTCCGCCCGGTCTGCAAACAAGCCTGTTTCCAGGTTGGGCCCCTGTAAGGCACGCAACCCTTCCAGTACCGCCGGGAGGATTTCAATTCCCGGTGGTATCTCTCCGGGTCCGCCGGAACCGCCCGAATGCGGAAATCCAGGAACGTCAGCAACAGCACTTTGCGCCTCTCCTCCGGATGCCGGCGCCAATTCTCCAGAGGGGCCATTGAATCGGAACATTTCCGTCGGGGTTTCAAACCAGCTTTCAGTCTTTCCCGCCCCAAGAATCTGATTGAACAGAGGCTCCAGCCGCACCGCGTGGGAAAGCCCTTCTTCCACCATTTCCATTACCAGGTCTTCGATCGCAACTGTTCGAGATGCTCCAGTCACAGGGTGTCGGTACTCCAACATACCACGGAACGCTTCCCTGTACCGGTAGAACCTTTTCTGGTAAAAGGAGGCCTCAAAGAACGCATATTTTCGGTTCAGGGCTTTTAACAGCCGGGCGCCGACACAACCCAAGGAAGTCCAGAACCATCCCTGGATCCTCTCGTACCGTTTCAGGCAGGTTTGTAGGGATTCGGCCGAGTAGGAGGCTCCCAGGAAACTCACTGCTCCCAGCATGCGGAGGAACCCCTTACGTGTCAGTTCCCCTGAGGAAGTCATGCGGTGGGTAAGCTCCTTTAGAGTGGTAGGCAGGGTAGGTAAAGCCCCTTCCTCTTTTCCCCATCGATCAAGAATGTACAAGTCCAGGACTGATTCGAACACATGGTGTTCGTACTGGGGACGTCCCTCCCCTTTCCCCACCGTGTAGAGCACCAGGGGATGGAACACGGCGTCGCCGACTACATGGGCCATGTACCCTGACAGAAAGGCCATCTCCGCTTCCTTCATCCGTCCTCCGCAGACCTCCACTGCAGCCTGGATAGGGCGAAGGGTGTTTCCCCCGTCACTTCCGTGAAGGACCATCGCGGCCGTTCGGAATGTTTCCAGCTCTTTCCCCCACAGGTAATAGAACAGGTAATCCGGACCCACTGCCCCGAGCAGGTAGGCATTAGGGGCAGAGCGGAGGCATCGGGCAAGGGTCGGAAAGGCAGGGCGACCACCGGTTGCCGGCAAACCCGGTACAGAGGTACCCGGACCAGGAGAAGGCGCAGCAACGGTCAGCGATAGCGAGTCGGATCCACCCCTAGCGGGCGAGGAAGCAAGCAAATCGTTCTTGGATATATAGCTCTTTGCGCCTTTGTTCGATATGCAACCTGGTATAGTGCACTCCGAAGAAGAAACAGGGGGTCCTTCAAATTCGAGAATTTTCTCCGCCAATCGTTTTGCCAGGTACCAGTGGGTGAGTTCCTTCGGCATGAGGCTTCTACCCTACATCATGGTACAAAGATAAGGAGGATTCCTCCGACGAGAAACAGGAGGTTCACGCTGAGGATCCCGTAGGCAGTGTTCTGGGCCAGGGTGGAAACGAAGCCTACCATGGCTGGTCCCATGATAGCGGCGAACTTGCCGAACACGTTGTAGAAACCAAAGAACTCCGCCGATTTTTCCTTGGGCACCAGTTTGCCATAGTAGGATCGACTGAGGGCCTGGATCCCCCCCTGGGAGGTGGCTACAAGAAAGGCCAGGACCCAGAACACACTTGTCTTCATCCCTACAGTGGGAAGGCCCGGAAGGAAAAAGGCAATGAGGGTGATGCACACGTAGATCCCGATGCCGATGAAGAGCATCACCTTGGCCGACCAGAGCCGGGCGAGTTTCCCGTACAGGATGGCAAAAGGGAAGGCCACGATCTGGATCATTAGGAGGACGATCAAGAGGGAGTTTTCCGAAATCCCCACATCCAGGGCAATAGGGGTGGCCATCTTGATGATCGTATCCACCCCATCGATGTAAAAAAAGTACGCCACTAGGAACAGGGCCAAAACCCGATACTTTCGAAGGTCCCGTACCGTTTCCCAGAGTCGTACAAAGGTGCTTCGCACTGGATGAGCGACAGGCTCCAGAAAGTACTTCTGGTTCACGTTCCTGAGGAGGGGAACGGTGAATCCCAGCCACCATAGGGCCGTAATAAGGAAAGAGAGACGCACGGCGGGAACGCTGGAAGAAAACCCCAAAAGCCGGTAATTCAGGATGAGGAGGATGCTTAGGACAAAGGGGATCACGCTTCCGATGTAACCCCAGCCGAATCCGCTGGAAGAAATCCAATCCATCCGATCCTCGGTGGTCACATCGGTGAGGAAGGAATCGTAGAAAATATTGGCACCGGCAAACCCAAGGGCAGATAGGACGTACAAGGCCAATGCCTGCCATACCTGCCCTTCACCCGGCAGAGTCAAGGCGGCGGTACTCCCCGTTCCCAGCACGAGGAACGCGATGAAGAGTCGCTTCTTCATGGACTTGTAGTCCGCGAAAGTCCCCAGGAGGGGAGCCAGTACTGCCAGAAGGAGAGTGTAGAAGCTATTGGCATACCCCCAGTACGCGGTGGAAAGGAAAGGATCCATTCCCCTGGCAGCCACATTCTTGAAGTAGATGGGAAAGATCGCTGTGGTAATGATGATGGAGTACGCCGAGTTGGCCCAATCGTACAGTACCCAACTGCGTTCTTCTTTCGTCATGCTACCTGCCCCCTATAAACTATGCTACTCCTATAGAATATGCTGGAGGAACCGTCGGGTTCGTTCTTCCTTGGGAGCGGAAAAAAGTTCTTCCGGGGTTCCCATCTCGATGATCTCCCCCCTATCCATGAACACCACGTTGTCCGCCGCTGCTCGGGCAAACCCCATTTCATGGGACACAACGATCATCGTCATCCCTTCCTTGGCCAGGGCCAGCATCACATCCAGCACTTCCTTGATCATCTCCGGATCCAGGGCCGAGGTAGGTTCGTCGAAGAGCATCACCTTTGGTTCCATCGCCAGAGCCCGGGCTATGGCTACCCGCTGCTGCTGCCCCCCCGACAACTGGGAAGGATAGGCAGACTCTTTGTCCTGCAAGCCCACCCGGGCCAGCAACGCCCGAGCCTTCCGTTCCGCTTCCTCCCTGGGGATTTTCTTCACGATCTGCGGTGCTAAAGTGATATTTTCCAGGGCTGTTAGGTGATTGAAGAGGTTGAAACTCTGGAACACCATCCCCGCTTCTTCCCGGATCTTTCGGATGTCCGTTCGGGGATCGGTGACACAGTCGTCGTCTACCCAGATTTCCCCGCTACTCGGCCGCTCCAGCCGGTTGATGCACCGCAGGAGGGTGCTCTTCCCGCTTCCCGAAGGGCCAATGATGAGGACTACCTCTCCCGGCCACACATCGAGGTTCACGTTGCGTAAGGCTTGTACAGAACCGAAGTTCTTGCTGACCCCCCGAATCCGGACCCGGGGGGTTCGATTCGTAGGTGAGGCTGGCGATTTGGAGGTATCGAGGAACTGATGGGGGGGGCCGAGGGTCGGATCGGTTCGTTTTTCCATTTCCCTCACCTTCCTTTCCTGTGGAGATGTTCCTCCATGATCCCCACCAGACGGGACAGGAACAGGGTCATCACCAGGTACACCAGGGCCACCATCGTGTAACTCTCGAAGTACCGGAAGGTGGTGGAGGCGTACTCTCTTCCCCTGCGGAGGAGGTCAGCGATGGCGAGAATCGAAACAAGGGAGGAATCCTTCAACAGGGCTATGAACTCGTTTCCGATAGGCGGCAGGATGATCTTAATCGTTTGGGGGAGAATTACCCTCCAGAGCGCCTGGGCACGGCTCATGCCTAATGCCAGGGCCGCTTCCATCTGCCCTTTGGGAATGGCCTGAATCCCTGCTCGGAAGATCTCTCCCATGTAAGCGCCGTAGCAAACGGCCATAGCGATGACGGCGGCAGGGATCCCCTGCAGGCGAAGAATTTTCCCCAAGGCAAAGTAAATGTAGAAAAGTTGCACCAGGAGGGGAATCCCCCGGATCACTTCCACGTACACCGTGGCAAGACGATTCACGAAGGTGATCCTCGAGATCTGCCCCAATCCTGTCAGGAGCCCGATCACTAAAGCCAGCGAAATGGAAAGCAGGGTGACTTCGAAGGTCACCAGCACGCCGTCGGGCACGAACTTCAGGATATCCCAATAGGGATCCGGCATGAGGAGGGGAAGAAGAATGATCAGGAGTAAGGCGCCGAAGAAAGAAATCTTCCAGGCAGAAAAGATCGTTCCTTCCCCCCGTTCGGGAATCAGGGTACTGTCGGTAACTTCGATCTTTGGTTTACCTTCTGCCACGATGGAGAGTTTCTCCTTCTCTTACGGCTTTTCTTACGGCCGCACCTATACGTTTATGTCAACGCTTAGACTCTTGCAGGATCGCTATTAGGGCCGCTCTTATCGTATAGTACGACTGTAGCTCAGATCCGGGAGCACGGCTCACTGCCAGAGTGTCACTTGCCCCAGAGCCACTTGTTCTCCAATTCCTTGATCTTGCCCGACTCTTTCACCTTCGCGAGTCCCGCGTTGATCAGGTCCAACACCTTCTTGTTGCCCTTCTTCACGGCAATACCGTAGAACTCCTGGGTAAAGGGTTCCCCCACGATTTTCAGCTTTCCCTTGTAGTTCTTGTTCTGGAGAACGAAATCCGCCGCGATGGGAGTGTCGGCTACTACACCGGCGATTCGCCCGTTCACTAGATCCTCTATGGCCAGGCCCAGTTCATCGTAGGTCTTTAGGGTAACTCCCTGTACCTTCTGGATTTCCATCGCTCCGGTGGTACCGATCTGAGCCCCCAAAGCCTTTCCCTTTAGGTCGGCGATCTTCGTCACCCCCTGGGTAGAGGCCTGCACGATCAATACCTGCCCCGCGTTGATGTAGGGCTCGGAGAAATCCATCGTGGCCTTTCGCTCGTCGGTGATGGTAACCGAAGAAATAACCGCATCGTAACTGTCGTTGGCCAGCCCGGCAAAAATCCCGTCCCAAGCGGTGTTCTTGATCTCCACCTCGAATCCTGCCGCTTCCGCGATGGCCTTCATCAGGTCGATATCGAAGCCAACGATCTCCTTGTTCTCGTTGACGAACTCCATCGGGGGCCAGGTGCAATCGCTAGCCACGGTGATCTTCACCTTGGGACCCGCGGAAATGGTTTTCTGGGTTGCTCCTTGCGGCTGAGACCCACCCTTCTGCGCTTCTTGCCGGGAACATCCCAGGAAAAATCCCACACTCACTGCCAGGACTGTAAGGATCATAAGCAGTGTACGAAGGTATCTTTTCATTCTCTTCACTCCTTCTTAGACAATTGAATTCCTAACTAACGACTAGAAAAGCAATTCAGTGTAACGGTAGGGCAACGGGGCTGTCAATGCGTCTACTGCTTCCGAATCCGGTACACCAGAAGAAGCAAAAGATAGTACAGGTAAACCACTCCCCGGAACACCCGCCAGGGATGACGAAAGAGTTCGGGAACATACTCATGTCCCTTTTCCACCGCCTCCCGGGAAGGGCGAATCCTTTTCCCCGAGATGATATCGAAGGTGTTCGGGCTGTAGATCACGATGGAAGGAGGGAGGGATGCCCGTTTCCGTTGCGCCCATCGTTCCTTTCCTTTGAGCCCAGGCCCTAGAAGAAGGCAGTGGGGGGAGGCTTTCCGCATGGCCAAGAGGATATCCCCCTCCACCTGGAGGGGATAGTACCCCGGGTAACGGCCTACCAATTTCAACCCCGGGAAGGTCTGTTTCAGATTCTTCTCTGCCTGCTGGAGGTAGGGCAATCGTCCCCCCAACACATAGAGGGAGAGCCCTTTTTCTTCCAATATGCGGAGGAGCCGGATCACCACATCGAAAGGATAGTACCGATGGGAAACCTTCTTTCCCAGGAAGCGGGCCCCCCGGAGGATTCCCCGGGAGGTGGGAATCACCAAAGAGGCACTTTCCACCCACCCTCGAAACTCGGCATTCCTCCGTGCTTTGAGCAATTCCCAGAGGCTGAGGAACACCACGGGACACATCCCCTCTTTCTTGAGGAGTCCGGCCAGGGCGTCGTCCAGTTCTTCGGGGCTGATATTGTCCAGAGGGATTCCAAGAATCCGTTCCTTTTTGATCCTCAAGGTTCCTGATGCAACTTCCACGCGAGTCTCTCCAGAAGAATAATCTGCACGGCAGCTACGGCAAACACCGGTGCCGTTTCGGTGCGCAGGACCGATGGCCCCAAATAGGCGGGAAAGAACCCTCCCTCCTCAAGGGATGTAACCTCTTCCTTGGCGAGGCCTCCCTCAGGGCCGATCACCAGTGCTACTGCCTTTCGATAGATGGAAAGATACTGATGGAGGGTGGTTCGTGCAAGGGGGGCCTGGTGGAAAAAAAGCCCTAATCTCTCCGGTTCCTTTGGCTGAAAAAACTCTACCACTGCCCCTAGGGGAAGGGGGTCTAGAATCTCTGGCACCTCAAGGGAACCGCACTGCTGTGCGGCTTCTTTAGCAATCCGCCTAAGTCTTTTTATCTTTTCCTCCGGTGAATCCCAGCGAGGAACGGAAAACCTGCTCACCACGGGAACCACTCTCGAAACCCCCAGTTCCACTGCCTGCCGAACCACAAGATCCAGCTTCTTCCCCTTGGGAACGCACTGGAACAGGGTGATCTCGGGAAAGGGGCGTTCCAGGGGCCCTCGCCGCTGCACTCGAAGGGTGCAGACGGAGGGAGTAATTTCTTCCACCGTAGCGTAATAGAGAGTTCCTTTCCCATCGGAAGCATTAAAGGAATCTCCCTCACTCTTTCTCAACACCCGAACCAGGTAATGGTACTCCTTTCCCTCGAGGCGTACCATCTCTTCCCCCTGGAAGGAGGAGGGGAGAATGAACAACCGCATAGGTTTTTACTGTATCCGCACCAGCACCTGGCGTCGACGGGGACCATCGAACTCACAGAAGTAGATCCCCTGCCACGTTCCCAAGGCCAAGGATCCGCCGCTAATGGGAACGGTAACACTGGATCCCACGAGAGTCGCCTTGATATGGGCAGCCGAGTTCCCTTCGGTATGCTGGTATCGATCCTGGAAGGGAACGATCTTGTTCAATTCCATCAAAAGATCGGCCTTCACCGATGGGTCTGCCGCCTCGTTGATGGTAATCCCTGCGGTGGTATGGGGTACGTACACCACACAGAGTCCCTCCTGTACATGGGAGGCCGCTACCAGGGATTGAACCTCCCGGGTGATGTCCACCAGTTCCGTGGCAGAACGGGTTTGCAGGTGAAGGGTGTGCATTCTTTACCTCCCTTTCGCTCCCTCCCGGAGGAATTTCACCGCTTCCTGCAATACCAGGTCGTACTCCAAATCGTACACCGGCGGGTTGGGCAAGTGACGGTTGATCTCGTTGCGGATCATCCGTTTCAGGATTCGATCCGACAGGTCAGGGCTCTCTTTCCGCAGCTTGTCGACAAACTGCTGGATTTGCCCTTCGGAAGGGTTGGGATTTTGCGTGACAAAGGCCGGGATCTGCCGGGAAGAGATCAATTTGGAGAGGGCCTCTGTCTCCTTCTCCGACAGGGTGGGCTCCTTTACTTCCCGGTCAGGGGAAACCCCTATTTTGTCGATGGTAACCCCCGAAGGAGTGTAGTAGCGAGCGGTTGTCAACCGGAATCCTGTTCGCCCCAAACTTCGCACCTGTTGGACAGAACCTTTCCCATAGGTTTTTGTCCCGAACAGGGTAGCCCGTTTGCGGTCCTTCATCACCCCGGCAAAGATTTCCGAAGCGGACGCCGACCCTCCGTCGATCAGTACCGCGATGGGAATATCGGCCGGCACGAGAGAGCCCGGTTTAGCCTCGTACAGGGCATTCTCTGCGGGGATGCGGCTGCGGGTGCTCACGATCACCCCCTCGTCGAAGAACAGATCCGCCGTTTCGATCACGGAGGTGAGGAGTCCGCCGGGATTCATCCGCAGATCGATCACCAGAGACTTGTACCCGGAAGCCCGGAAGGATTCTATCGCCTCCTGCACTTTGTCATCCGTATAGGGGGTAAATTGGATGATACGGATATACCCGATCGCCCCCGGAATCATCCCATACCGTACCGTAGGTACCTGGATCACCGCTCGGGTCAAAGGCACATCGAACTGAAGGTTGGCTCCTCTGCGGATAGTTACCGTGACGGTGGTGCCCGGTTGTCCCCGCAGCCGTTTCACCACTTCATCGATACTGAGTTTCTCCGTGGACTCCCCGTCGATTTTCACGATGAGGTCTCCTGACTGTATCCCCATCCGATAGGCAGGGGTTCCCTCGATGGGGGAAACCACCTCAACGAAGGAAGCGGTTTCCTTGCTGCCCTCGGGAGGGGCCTGCTTGTTGATGTACAATCCCACTCCCCCAAACTCTCCCGCAGTGGTATCGTTCAAGGAGCGCATATCTGTTTCGGCCAGGTATGCTGAATGGGGATCCTCGAGGCTCTCGAACAGTCCTTTCAAGGCTCCGTCGATCAATTTTTCCGGATCCACCGGATCCACATAGTTATTCTGCACATAGAGATAGATGAATTGAAACAACGAGAGAAGACTCTGGGTCTTCCCATCCACCGCCTGTGCCACCAGGGTTGGGGTGAGGAGTAGACATACCAACACGATAGCCGTCGCAATACTTACCCCCCCCCAGGGAATCCTTCGGGCGGTGGGGGTTTTCGAGGGACCCGGTTCGGGATAATGGTCGCTCATGGTTCCTTTCTTCTTTCTCCTTTTCTGTAAGACTCTCCATCAATAAAGTACAGTATTTTCAACGTATTGACCACCACTCGAGCCCTCCGTAGTATTCCAACCAATGTGGAAAAAGACGAACCTGTTCTATCTAGGATGCCTGTGGGAAGTAGTCCGTTTGTTTTTCCTCTTCTCTCTGGTGGCCCTCCTGTCGAATCCAGGGGGAAGAGTCCTGTATACCCTTTACTTTCTCTGGCTCGATGCCCCCCTCCTGGTGATTCCCCTTCTGTTCTTCCTCTCTGCCTTTCAACCTGAACGAATCCCTAATTTTCGACCGATCCTGCTCTTTGGAAAGGTGCTGGAGTTGATCCCGTTGGGGATTCTCCTTGTGTTTTTCTACATTCTGCCCGCAGGAGGAGTGGACAAGTCCCTACGGGGAGGGATCGCGGTTCCCCTCACCATTGGATGGATCGATTTTCTTTTTCTCCTGTTTCTGCTATTCTATTCCCATCAACAGGAGCCCTAAATGCATATCATCCCTATCGCGAGTGGTAAAGGCGGGGTAGGAAAGACGTTATTGGCGGCTAACCTTGCCCTGGCCCTGGGACAGGCGGGCAGGAAAGTCGTTCTCTGTGATCTAGATCTAGGGGGTTCGAACCTGCACCTCATGCTAGGGATTCCTCCTGCGCCGGGAGGGATGGGGGCTTTCATCAACCGTCCGGACCTTCGCCTTTCCGACATTCTCCTCCAAACCGATTACCCCAACCTTTGGTTCATCCCGGGTGATGGGGAGGCTCCCGGTGCGGCCAACATCACTGCCCACCAGAGGCAAAAGATCCGTCGGGCTCTCAACTCCCTCGAAGCGGACTACCTCATCATCGACCTGGGTGCCGGTACCCATACGATGGTGCTGGATTTCTTTCTTCTCGCGGGGCGGGGGATCGTGATTACTTCACCTACCCCCATCGCCACGGTCAACGCGTACGTGTTCTTGAAAAACACGGTATTCCGGATTCTGGGGCAGTCGATGAAAAAGAAATCCGAAGCCCACCAGTACCTGGAGAATCTACGGAAGGAAGGCACCACCCTTCAAAGCATCTATATTCCCAAGCTTCTGGAACAGATCCGGGCCCGGGACCCGGAAGCCTACGAGAGTTTCCAGCGGAATATCCAGCGCTTTCACCCCCGCCTCATCCTCAACATGGTAGAGGACCCGCGGGATGCCGAAAAAGCCCACAAACTCCGTCGGTCCTGCCAGCAGTACCTCAATATCGATCTGGAGCATCTGGGGATCATGTATCGGGACGATCTTCAGGATATCGCCCTGGGATCCCGGCTGCCCATTTTGATCTACAAACCCCAATCGGTCCTATCCACCGCCATCAAACGGATAGCGGACAAACTGATCCAGGCCGAAGGAGAAGAGGAGTCTACCATCACTCCGGTGGATGAATCCTACCAGGAGGCAACCCTGGAGGCGGAAGTGGACTTCGAGGCGAAGATGGATTACCTGGAAGAGCTCCTGCACACAGGAGCCCTCACTACGGGAGATCTGATCGAGACCGTAAAGATGCAGCAGATCGAAATCAGCCAGCTCAAGAAAGAGAACCAGTTCTTGAAAGCCAAACTGCTGAACCTCCTGAAAGGAACGTGAGGGCCTGAGAATGCCATCGAAAAAGTTCTCTCTGAAAGGAGCCATCACGATTTCCATACGCAACAACTTCCTGGAGGGGGTGCTTCAATTCAAGCCGGGAACGGAAACGATCCAGTTGGACGTGCAGGATGTAGTAAGTCTATTGATTGCCCAGGGAGTTAAAGAGGGAATCTCTCCCCAAAACATTGAAAAAATCCTTAAACAGTTAGAGAAGGCAACTGAACCCCAGGAGTTCATCGTAGCCAGGGGCACTCCACCCCAGAATCCCCAACCGGAAAAAGCGGTGTGGCAGAACCTTCCCATTCCCGAACCCCTGCAGAAGGACGCCCAGACCGCCCTCTCGATGGCCGGAGTTCCCCTCATTACCCAGGAGAAGGTGGAGAGGGTAAAAGTGGAAAAAGTGATCGAAAAGAAACCGTCCCTTCCTTTCCTCCCTCCCAAGAAAGAGACGGTCACTTCCTTCGAGAAAAAGGTGACCAAAGAACGGGTCTATGTGGATCCCACCGTCCTGGGGGTGGGATACGTGAAAGCGGGGGAGAAGGTCGCTCTGATCGAACCTATGACGGAGGGAATTCCCGGCAAAGGGGTAAACGGAGTCCCCATTCCCTTCGAACCCCTGATCGAACCCTACGTGTACGCGGGAAAGGGAATCGAGAAGAAGAATGGGGAACTGATCGCCCTACAAACGGGTTTTGTCCGGTGGGGAAAGAACTGGGCCGAGATCGTTCCCTTCCAGCCCCACACCTGGGAAGTGTCCCTCTCGGCCGACAAAGCCAGTTGCTTCCTCTCCTTCAACCCCGGAAATCGGGAAGCCCGGCTTCCCACGCCGGAGGAAATCCTTGCCGCCGCGGAAAAACTCCCCTATCCCCGGGACCTTCTCCTTCCTCCCGATGAGGTGGAGGCCCTTCTACATCATCTCCTTTCCTTCGGAAAACCCGTACAGAACATCCCCCTTAGCCAGTCCGCCGATGCCAAGGCGGAAATCCGTGTCACCGAGGACAAACTGAAGGCCTTCCTCTACCTCCGGAAAGGCAGGGGGAAGGGAAAACCTCTCTCATTGAAGGAAGTGGGGGCTCTCATCAAGAATAGCAACCTCAAAGGGTTGAATTTCGAAAAAATCAAGGCAGACATTCTGGCCTTCTACCAGGGCCCCTCCTACGAATTGAAGGATTACCTCCTGGCCGAGGGAAAGCCTCCCACCCAGGGGCCGGACCGGAAATTTGAATGGTCCGTCCAGTTCTACGAACCGAAGAAGTGGGAGGAACTGAAAAGAGCCGCCCTGGCGAACCCGGAAGCCTTGAGCGCCATCCCCTCCCTATCCGTGTTTCCCCTGGAATCGGTACAGGAAGCAGGGCCTGTAGTGAAGGACCAACGGGTACTGGTCTTGAGCCCCATGATTCCCGGCCAAGCCGGGGTGGATGTGTACGGGAACCCTATACCTGGAATTCCGGGGAAGGATCCCCCCCTGATCCTTTTCGAAAACCTGGAAAAAAAGCAGAACGTCCTTATCGCCACTTCAGATGGGATCCTGGAAAAACGCACGGTAGAAGAAGGAATCCAGCTCCGTGTACGGCCCCATAAGGACGGAGAGGTGAAGGTTACCCTTTCTCCCAACCGCATGGAAGCCTTTCTTACCCTTCAGCCGTCACAGGGAACGGGAAAACCCGTTACCGCCGACTGGGTTCGCCAGGAGATCCAACGGGCGGGAATCGTGAGGGGACTGCGGGAAGATTTGATCCTCGACGCTTTGGACCGGGTGCAGAAGGGGAAACCTGTGGTGGAACTCCCCATCGCCTTGGGCCAACTCCCTCAGGAGGGAGGAGCGAATCAGATCAAGTTCCTCATCAAACTGGCGAGCCAAGAAAAGGTCACCATCCGTAGCGATGGTACTGCCGACTACAAGAACCGCGACCTCATCACCACGGTAAAAGCGGGGGATCTCATTGCCGAAGTCCTGCCCCCTGACACACCTCCCCAGGATGGGTGGGATGTGACGGGGAAACCCATTCCCGCAAAAGCCGCAACCCCTTTCACCCTGGAAATCGGCCCGGGGATCCGTACGGAGTCTCGAGATGGAAAGAACGTACTTATCGCGGAGGCAAACGGCGAACTCTGCTACGACAACAAGCGGATTCTTGTCCAGGAATCCCATGTTATCAAGGGGAACATCGACCTGAGCACAGGCAACGTCAAGTTTCCCGGCTCGGTGGTGATTTCCGGTTCGGTGCTGTCGGGTTTCTACGTGATGGCCCAGGGGGATATCAAGGTGGGGGAAGGGGTGGAGGCGGCCCTCCTTTCGGCGGATGGCTCCATCTACATCCAACAGGGGGTAAAGGGAGGGGGGAAAGCCGTGCTCCGTACGAAGAAGAACGTGTACGCTTCCTTCCTGGAACAGACAACGGTCCTTGCCGTGGGAGACGTGAAGGTGAAAAACGCCTGCCTCCGGTGCACCATCAAGAGCAACGGGAAGGTAGAACTAGTTTCGGAAAAAGGGTTCCTCGTGGGGGGAACCATCAAAGCCCGGTACGGAGTTTCCGCCGCCGGCATTGGCACCGAAAAAGGGGTACGCACGGAGATCAGTTTCGGGCAGGATTACCTCATCGCGGATCAGATCGAACTGGCAGAGAAAGAGATGAAGAAACTCAACGAAACCAAAGTCCGGCTCGACACCCTGATCCACCAATGTGGAAAGTCCGGAGATCGAGGCAATCTGGAACTGTACCGAAAGGAAAAATTGAAGACCCTCAAACTGATCGAATCGTTATCCCTCAAACTCTTTACCCTCCGGGAGAAGTTCGAGCAACATTTTCCCTCCGAAATCCAAGTTCGGGGTACCGTGTACCCAGGTGTGGTGATCGAGAGCCACGGAAGGTACCATGAGTTCACATCCCCCAAGAAAAATATTAAAATCCAGTTCGACCAGTCTTCCGGGCGGATCACCGAATCCCCCCTCGAATAGGAGGCAATCCTGATGGATTCCCTGACTCTCCTTTACATCCCCTACCCCACCTGGTTGAAACCGGAAATCATCCCCGGTCTGCCCTTTCGTTGGTACGGGTTGATGTACCTGGTGGCTTTTAGTCTGGCCTATCTTCTACTCAAGATGCAGATACGAGAAGAGAAACTCCCCGTTTCCGGGGAAGAGTTCACCAACCTATTTTTCTGGGCTATCGTGGGGCTCCTCTTGGGGGCACGAATCCTGGCGGCTTTCCTATACGATCCTACCGGCCGCTACCTAAGAAATCCTCTCCTCGTGTTCTGGCCCTTCGATGAAAAGTTCCGCTTCGTCGGTCTACAGGGAATGAGCTACCATGGGGGACTGATCGGTGCCGTGGTAGCTGTCGTTCTTTACTGCCGCAGAAAAGGTTGGTCTATCCTCGAGTGGGGGGATCGAATCGTAGCGGCCGTCCCCCTGGGCTACACCTTCGGGCGGCTGGGGAATTTCATCAATGGAGAACTGTACGGTAGGGTAACTTCCGCCCCCTGGGGCATGCTATTCCCCCATGCCGAAAAGCTCTCCCTTCGGGACCCCCGCCTCCTGGACATTGCCCGGAAAACAGGAATCGAGTTCTCCTCTCCCCTCACCCTGATAAACCTTCCCCGTCACCCTTCCCAGCTCTACGAAGCTTTCTTCGAAGGGATCTTTCTCTGGGCCCTGCTCTGGTTCGTTTTTCGGAAACGGAAACCCTACCCGGGGTTCCTCATTGGGGTGTACATCATCGGATACGGGGTGGTGCGGTTCTTCATCGAGTACTTTCGTCAGCCCGATCTAGACCTGGGGTTCGTGATCCGACTTTCCTCCATGGACAATCCTCCGTACCTGCTCCTTACCCCTTGGAATTTCTCCATGGGGCAGGTGCTCTGTTTTCTCATGGTCCTTGGCGGGAGCATCCTCCTGTTCCTGTTCTCCCGCCACCATAGAAACTCCCGGCGACTCGCGCAACCCTCTTCCCTCCCGAAGGTCAACCTTCGCAAACTCAGAAAACGACTGAAATAAGGGAACACGATGGAACTCTGGATCGGTTTAGATATCGGCTCTACCACGGTAAAAGCTGTAGTCCTGGAAGCGGAAGGAATGAAGCCCCTCTACTCCACCTACCTCCGGCACAACGCCTGCCAGATCGAAACAGCTGCCTCGGTTCTAAAGGAAATCTTCGATACATTCCCTCAGTCCGAGTTTCGGCTTGCGGTCTGCGGCAGCGGAGGACGAACCCTAGCCAACCTCGTCCATGGCTTCTATATCCAGGAAGTGGTGGCCAACTCCATCGCGGTGCAGCGATTCTACCCCCAGACACGGGTAGCCGTGGAGTTGGGGGGTCAGGACGCAAAAATCGTATTCTTCTACCATGACGAGAAGACGGGACGCATCACCGCCGGCGATATGCGGATGAACGGAAGCTGCGCCGGTGGGACCGGGGCCTTCATCGATGAGGTGGCTCACCTGTTGAAAATTCCGGTTGAAGAGTTCGAGTCTTACGCATCCCGGGGTACCCACGTGTACGACATCTCGGGCCGTTGCGGAGTATTTGCCAAGACCGACATCCAGCCCCTTTTGAATCAGGGAGTCAGTCGGGAAGACATTGCCCTGTCAGCCCTCCATGCGATAGCCAAGCAGACCATCGGCGGATTGGCTCAAGGGTTGGAATTCCGTCCTCCCCTTCTCTTCGAAGGAGGCCCTCTCACCTTCAACCCCACTCTGATCCGGGTGTTCGGAGAACGGCTAGGGATAGATTCGCAAGACCTGATTCGACCCGAACGCCCCGAAATTTTCGTGGCCTTGGGTACTGCCCTCTCCATCGGAACCCTTTTCCGGGGATACCCTTCGGAGTTTCTCCCCTCCCAGGCCCTGAAGGTTCTTTCCACCTTCAGGGAAACCTTACAGGAGGGCCCTCCTTCCGGTTCGAGGAGTTTCTTCTTTTCCAGAGCGGAACGGGACTCCTTCCAAGAACGACATCGACTTCCTCCCTCACCCACCCTCGAAAGGTACCTCGCCTCGAACGGGAAGATCTGGCACGCCAATAACCGTCTGGTACCTATAAAAGAAAGCGACCCCAGCCCCTTCGTCCTCTCCGCCTACCTGGGGATCGATGCGGGCTCCACCACCACCAAGTTCGTTTTGATGGATGAAGAAGAGTGCCTTATCGAGAGCTTCTACGCCAATAACGAAGGGGAACCTCTTTTGGTCATGCAGAAGGCCCTTCTAGAGCTTCAGGAACGGTATCAACGGCTGGGGGTGGATCTACGGATCCGGGCAGTGGGAACTACGGGATATGGGGAAAACCTGTTCGCCAAAGCTATCGGCGCAGATTTCCACACCGTGGAAACCGTCGCCCACGCTACCGCAACCCGTAGGTACGTGCCTCATGCAACCTACATCCTCGATATCGGCGGTCAGGATATGAAAGCCATCTCCCTTTCCGATGGGATCGTCACGAGCATCATTCTAAACGAAGCTTGCTCGGCGGGTTGCGGATCCTTTCTCGAGAACTTTGCCAAATCCCTGGGGTTCAAGGTATCCGATATTGCCGAGGCGGCCTTCAATTCCCGGAATCCCGCCGAGCTGGGAAGCCGCTGCACCGTATTCATGAACAGCACCATCATCACGGAGCAGAGGAACGGGAAAAGCCCCCAGGACATCATGGCGGGCCTTTGCCGATCCATCATCGAGAACGTATTCACCAAGGTGATCCGGATCTCCAACCTCTCCGCTTTAGGGGAAACCCTGGTGGTGCAGGGAGGCACTTTCAAGAACGACGCGGTGCTCCGTGCCCTTGAACAGTACACGGGGAAGAAGGTGGTCCGTGCCCCCTATCCGGGAGAAATGGGAGCCATCGGTATCGCCCTTCTCACCCGGGAGTTCGTCCTTGAAACCGAACAACGTACCGGGCATCCTTTCCAAACTTCCTTCATCGGGTTCGAAGGCCTCCGGTCTTTCTCCTATACCCGGGAATCTCAGGTAATCTGCCCCTTCTGCGCCAACAACTGCAATCGTACGGTAATCCGCTTTTCCAACGGGGGCACCTACATCACAGGGAACCGGTGTGAACGGGGGGAAGTGCTGGGAGAACCGGGGAACGAAGAGGTGAAGGTACGCTTGAAGGAAGCGAGCAGAAAACTGCGGGAAGTGCCCGACATCTTCCGTAAACGGGAGGAATTACTGTTCCAGGAGTATCCGGTAAGCCTCCTGCGGGCCCCCACATCCATCACCATCGGTATTCCCCGCGCCCTGGAGTTCTGGAATAGCCTTCCGTTCTGGAGAACCTTCTGGAAAGCTCTCGGCTTCCGGGTAGTTCTCTCGGAGAAAAGCTCTCGACGTCTCTTCGAGGAAGGTCTACCCTTCGTCACTTCCGACACGGTGTGTTTCCCCGCAAAACTCGTCCACGGGCACATCCATTCTCTCATCGAGAAGAAGGTGGACCGTATCTTCATGCCCTCCATCATCCGCATGCCCTCGGAAAACACCGCCTCCACCAGCGACCACGTGTGCGCCGTGGTGAAGGGATACCCCCTTGTGGTACGGTACAGTGACGATCCCGAACGGCGAGGGAAAGTCCCCTACGATGTACCCCTGTTCCACTGGTTCGATCAACGCACCCGGGACATCCAGATCATGGAATACATGCGAAAGACCTTCGGAATCCCCTCCTCCCTCGTCCGGAATGCAATCCAGCAGGGCGACAGGGCCCAGCGCGCCTTCCTCGACTCCCTACAATCGGAAGGAAGGATCCTGCTGGAACAATGTCGGAGGGATGGAACCTTTGCCGTGGTGCTGGCAGGCAGACCCTACCATTCCGATCCCCTGGTAAACCACGATCTATCCCGATACTTTACCCGTCAGGGAGTCCCCGTGCTTCCCTTGGAGGCGATCCCCGGACTATGGGAAACCGACCTTTCTCAGGTACGGGTGGAAATCACGAACAACTTCCATGCCCGAATGCTTTCCGGGGCCATTCGAGCGGCTCAAATTCCCGAGCTGGAGTACGTGCAAATCGTGAGTTTCGGGTGCGGACACGATGCGATCCTTACCGATGAAATCGTCCGGTTGATGAAAGAGATCTCCCGGAAGGATCCTCTGATCCTCAAGCTGGACGAGGGAGATGCGGTGGGCCCCCTGTCCCTTCGGGTGAAATCCTTCATCGAAACCATACGGACTCGACGGAAAGCCCAGGTAGTATTAAAGCCCCGAGAGCTTCCGGATCCGTATCCCGTCAAGTTTACCCGCGGTCAGTGGAAGACAAAAACGATTCTCGTCCCCAATGTGTCGAAAGCTTTCTGTCGGATTGCCACCGCTGCCATCCGGAAGCAGGGCTTCCGAGTGGAACCCCTACCTCTGGGGGGACGGGAAGCGATAAAGTTAGGGAAACAGTTCGTCCATAACGACATTTGCTTCCCTGCCCAGATGAACATCGGGGAGTGCCTGGCCGCCCTTACAAGCGGACAGTTCGATCCAGACACGGTAGTACTGGGCCTTGCCAAATACCAGTGCGACTGCAGGCTGGCTCACTACGCAGCGCTGGCTCGTAAAGCGCTGGATGAGGCAGGCTTTCAGCAAGTTCCCATCATCACCACAGACAAACTGGACACCCGCAACATGTATCCCGGGTTCAAGCTGGGAACAGGGTTCGAGCTCCGGATGCTCTGGGGACTCGTCATGATGGACATCCTGGAGGAACTACGGAGAAAGATCAGACCCTACGAACTGTCCAGCGGGGAAACCGACAGAGTCTTCACCCAGGTGATCGAAGGGATCGCCACAGGGCTGGAACAGAGTATCCGAAGCGCCATCCGGGCCTTTAAAGAAGGGATCGACGCCTTCTGCCAGATCCCCTACGATCGATCCGTCCAGAGGCCCCGGGTGTTCATCATCGGGGAATACCTGTTGAACTACCATCCAGGTTCCAACTTCTACGTGGAAGAGTACCTGGAAAAGCATGGGATGGAGGTGATCCTTCCCCGGATGGCCGATGTGTTCCGAAGGGACTACCTGCGAAAGATCAGCGAGATGCGGGACTTCCATGTTCGCTACCCGTTCCTGGAGGGAATCGCTTCCTACGTGACCGAAGGACTCTTCGACTATGCCCTGGACAAACTCGAAAGGATAGCCCTGAAGCATCCCCTCTACCAACCCTCAACACGCCTACCCGAGATTGCCGCTCATACCGATCCCATCATGCACCGAACCTTCACATCGGGAGAAGGCTGGCTGATCCCCGGGGAAATCCTCCACTACGCTTCCAAAGGAGTGAAAGCCTTCGTGGTACTGCAACCCTTCGGGTGCCTTCCTAACCATATCTGCGGCCGGGGCGTGATGAAACGGCTCAAGGAGGAATACCCCGATATCCAGATCCTTCCCCTCGACTACGATCCGGATACCAGCTTCGCCAACATAGAGAACCGTCTCCAGATGCTGATCATGAACACCCGACAGGCAGAACTGCAAAGGAATCCTACGCCAATGGAGTCTCATCCCCTTGCTTCATCCCCCACAAGCTTCGGGGTACTAAGAAAGATCTAACACCTACTCGAGAGGGTGTTTTCTTCTGAAAGACATAACCCCCAGGATAACGACCACCACCCCACAGAAAAGGGGAAACCAATCCCCGTACCGGGTGTAGAGGGTCTGCACCATCCCTTGCGGTTCGGAATCTCCTCTATCAGGAGGACTGCTCAAAGCATCCTTCTGGAGCGATGGGTCCACCCCCCCTTGGCGTTCTTCTCTATACACGTAGTCACCTGAAGTCCCTCTCTGCCGGAGCTCCAAAAGGCCTCCAAATCGCTCTCCGCTTGTCGCGTATCCCGGTAGGGGGACCTCCACCAGAAGCGCCCCCTCCTCGTAGGAGGGCAGGAAGGCGAGGATCCTTCCATAGGAATCCGCGTAGAGGGTCCACCCGGAGGCAGTGGCCCTTAGAAGTGGTCTACGGTTCTCCACGGCCCGCAGGAGGGCATGGGTAGCGTGCTGCTTCCCTTCTACGGGGGTGAGGGACCAGTAATCGTTGGAAATATTGATGATTAGGTCCGCCCCCTTTCGCACGAATCCCCGCACCAAGTAAGGAAATACATCCTCGAAACAGATGGGAGTGGAGAACCGGAATCGGGGATGCTGGAACACCGTCTGCTCCGTCCCCGGTTCCCAGAAATGGACATCGAAGGACTGAAGGGCCTGGTACACCCAGGGGAACTCCTTCTCATAGGGAAAGTATTCGGTAAAGGGTACAAGCTTGTTCTTGTGGTACACATCCAGAATCGACCCATCGGGAGCAAAGAACACTGCCGCATTGTAATTCTTTCGTACCTCTTCGGATCCTTCCCCGGACACTACCTCGTAATCATCGTTTCCCGTAAGAAGATACGTCCCAAGGGTCTTCTGAAAGGTGAGGAAATCCCGAACCAATCGAGCCAGCTCGTACTTTTCTGGATCCTCTCGGCTCCACCGACGGATGTTGGGTACAAAAGCCGTTTCTGACCACACCACCAGATCAACGGGCTCCCCAAGCCTCCCACTCTCTTTCGCCCTGTTGTTCCCTTGTACCAACATTCCCATGGTGAGAGTCCGTAACACTTCGAAGGTTTTCCGGTACTCGTCTTTTCGAGGATCGGTATTCTGCTGGATCAACGCGATACGCACCGTTGAGTTCCCCAGGGAATCGGAAGATCCAGCAGAATCCAGGTCATTCCCCATGACCCAGCTTCCGTACAGGATCGCGCCAGCTACCAGAAGACCGCTGAAGATTCCACCCCGTAGCCAATACAGCCGATCCCCTGAAAGGGATTTGCCCGGCCATGCTGCACTCACCACAGATGCCGACTTTCCTATCCTTCTCAATGTTCCCTCCCCTGTCCCCCTTACAAGTTCTGAGGCGGCAGCATTCCAGAGGTATATAAGGAAGGACACTCCCCAAACCCCCGTGAGGGAAGCCACTTGCAGGATCGCTGTCCATCGGTACTGGGAAGCCCCCATGAGGCCCCAGGGATAGCCCAGAAAGCCGCTGGATCGAGCATACTCGAAGAGAGTGAAGAGGGCCGCTGTCAGTACGAACCGGTACGGAGGCTGTACTGTTCTCAGAAGGGGGGCGCACACCGTCGCAAAGAGAAAGTAGAAGGCTCCCTGAATCAATATGATCACCTGTAGGGATACGAGGCTGAAGGTCCCCAGCCAGAAATTGATCAGGGTAGAAGTGAAAGCCCCATATACCGTTCCATAGAACACGATCGCCTTCCTGTCGGACCGGAAGAACACCGAAAAAAGGGGAATCAAAGCCACCCAGGCCAGGACCCCATACCCATCCAGGTGCACAAAGGAGGGAAAAGAGAGGGTTGTAAGAAGGGAACTGAATAGTACCGTGGGAAGCCGCCAAGGATCCGGGCCGCGATCCATTGCTTTGCGGATATACACCCCTATCCCGGAAAGAAGAAGCGGCCCGTACCGTACAAAGGCTACGAGCCTTTCCGTACGGCTGTCGGGGGCCAGTTTCAAGTTTCCCCCACTGCGGATGAACCACTGCACGTAATCCAGGTTCGCATTGGCCGCAAAGATATAACTGAAGAGGAACCCTATCCCCGCGAACGCGAGGAGCACTTCCTCTCCCCCGATGGGCACATCGGCCAGAGGACTTTTGAGCACAGGCTCAGGGGTATGAAAAATCTTATAGAGGGCATACAGCAGATGCATCCCCCACACGGTGAGGTACATGATCGTATGGGGGTCCATCCGTTCGATCCTTGTCTCCTGGGGCCAAAAAAATAGAGGGAAAAGGACAAGAGATGCCGATACATATAGTGTGTATTTTATCCAATATGTCTTACATCTTAAACTTGACATATCTTAGCTCCCCCACCTATGATGGAGCATACTATGCCGCAAACCGAATCGGAAAAACTGAAACAGATCATCGCACTGGATTCCGAACTCCACAAGATTCAAGACCTGGACATTCTACTGGAACGGATCCTATACGAGGCTCGAAAGGTTGTAAATGCCGATGCAGGATCCATCTACATCAAGGAAGGGGACCATCTGGTAATACAGTATGCCCAGAACGACACGATCCAGAAAACGTTGCCTCCCGGCCAAAAATTGATTTACAAGGTATTCAAGGTAAAGATCAATACCAAAACGATCTCCGGATACGTGGCCAGTACCGGTTCGGCTGTAAACATCCCGGATGTGTACAACATCCCCCCCGATGCCCCATACAGTTTCGACCCCTCCTACGACCGCATCTCCGGCTATCGTACCGTTTCCAACCTTACCGTACCGATCCGTACAAACCTGGGGGAAATTCTGGGGGTTCTCCAGATGATTAACGCCAAGGATACGGATGGGAAAGTGGTCCCCTTCACGAAAGAAGACGAAATGCTGGTCCTCCATTTTGCCACCAACGTATCTACCGCTCTCCAACGAGCCCAGATGACCCGGGCCATCCTCCTGCGGATGATCCGTATGGCAGAGCTTCGAGATCCCAAAGAAACGGGTCCCCATGTCAACCGGGTGGCGGGGTATGCGGTGGAAATCTACGAACGATGGGCGCAGAAGCACCAGATTCCCCAGCGGGAAATCGAGAAAACAAAAGACAACCTTCGTATGGCTGCCATGCTCCACGATGTGGGGAAAGTGGCCATTTCGGACATGATCCTGAAAAAACCCGCCCGCTTCACCGATGAGGAGTACGAAATCATGAAATCCCACACCTACATGGGAGCCCGCCTGTTCATCGACAAGCAATCGGAGTTCGATGAACTGGCTCAACTGGTGGCGTTGACCCATCATGAGAATTGGGACGGCACCGGCTATCCTGGGAAGATCGATGTGGATACGGCGGATCCGGAAAAGCTGAAAAAGGCGAAACCGCGAGGACTGAAGGGTGAGGAGATCCCCCTGTTCGGTCGAATCGTTTCCATCGCAGATGTATACGATGCCCTCGTATCCCACCGCATCTACAAGGAAGCGTGGACAGAAGAACAGGTTTTGGAAGAAATTCGAAAACTTTCCGGAACCAAGTTCGACCCCGAACTGGTGGAAATCTTCTTCGAAGTTCTGCCCAACATCAAGGCCATCGCTTCCAAGTATCCGGATCCTGAATCGAATTGATGAATGTAGAGTGAAAGGATTTTTATGAAAAAGCCGGTAACCCGAACCTTCGGTATTCTTACCTCCGGTGGAGATTGCCCCGGGTTGAATGCCGCCATCCGGGGTGTAGCGAAGGCAGCCCACTTTACCTACAACATGACCGTCATCGGCATTTCGGAAGGGTATCGAGGCCTGATCGAGGGGAACGCCCGACTGCTCAAGCCGGAGGATTTCAGCGGTATCCTCACGCAGGGAGGAACGATCCTGGGAACTTCCCGGGAAAAACCCTTCAAGCTGGACAAGAACTCTCCCAAAGATTCTTCCCTCGGCAGGCAGAAACCCGAAGCCATTGTGGAAAACTACCACCGCTTGAACCTGGACTGTCTGGTCGTGCTCGGGGGGAATGGAACTCACAAGACCGCTAACTTACTGAAGCAGGAAGGGCTCAATGTCATCGGCCTCCCCAAGACGATCGACAACGACATCTGGGGGACTGACGTAACCTTCGGGTTCCATAGCGCGGTGGATATCGCAACCGAGGCAATCGATCGGCTCCATTCCACCGCCCATTCCCACAACCGCGTGATGGTGATCGAGTTAATGGGACACAAGGCGGGATGGCTGGCCTTGTACGCGGGCATTTCAGGGGGAGGGGACGTGATCCTCATTCCCGAGATACCCTACTCCATCGAAGCTATTTCCCGTCACATCCTGAAGCGGGCCCGAAGCGGAAAACAATTCTCTATCGTCGTGGTGGCCGAAGGGGCTGTTTCCCAGGAGGAAATCAAGAACTCCAAGGACAAGAAAAAGCAGAATCCCTATTATTCCAAAGGGCATGAGGTGGCAGAGGAAATCGCCAAAGCCTCTGGAATGGAAACCCGCCTGACGGTTCTCGGATATCTCCAGCGGGGTGGTACCCCTTCTCCCTATGACCGGCTCCTGGCCACGCTGTTCGGCACCACAGCAGCGGATCTCATGGCGGAAGGCGACTTCGGAAAGATGGTTGCCCTGGAAGGCTCCCGTATCATTACCCGGCCATTGGAGGAAGTGGCGGGGAAATTGAAACAGGTCCCCCTGGACCATCCGTTGATACGCACAGCCCGAAACATTGGAACCTGCCTGGGGGACGATTAGAAAAGGGTCGTAGCAAATTTTGAATGAACCTGTATGCTTTTTTATACATTTTCTATGAAAGATGAAAAAATAACAAAACTCTAATTTCTATCTGATTGTTTTGTAACAAAATACAATCAACCCCAAATTACAATATTTTGGCACAGATATTGCAGTCTATTAGTGATTTCATACATCGGCATCGAAGGATCATAAGCATGGAACTATTCAGCACGTTTGGCGTACTTTACCTTAACGAAAAAGATTTTGCCGAAGAACTAAAAACCGAACTCATCCGAAAATCCATCCACATGCTTATCGCTCTGGTACCCCTCCTGGCTTCCCTTCTCGGAGCTTCAATCACGTTAGCCATCCTGGCGGCTGGGGTGCTTTTCTATAGCTTCGCCGAATACCAACGAAAACAGGGGAGAAGTATTCCCCTCATCACCCGTATCACCTACGCGGCAGCCCGTCAAACCGATAGGGAGGGTGTGATCCTCGGTCCCATCACCTTAGGGATAGGTGCCATGGTATCCCTCCTACTCTACCCAGCCCCCGCTTCCATCATCGCCATCTACTCCCTCGCCTTCGGGGATAGCATTTCAAGCATTGCCGGAAAACTCTTTGGAAGAAACCGCTTCCCCTACCTGGAGGGGAAAACTCTGGAAGGAAGCCTCGCTTGCTTCATCCTGGTATTCTACATCACCCACCGTATGGTGGGCTCATTCCTCCCTTCCCTTATCGTTGCGGGAGTAGCCACGGTACTGGAAGCCATTCCCGTAAAGGACCTCGACAATATCATCCTGCCCATGGGAAGCGGATTCGTAGCCACCCTGTTCTTTACCTAATCCAGAGCCTAGATCCACAAATGCTTCAGGTAACTCTTTCGGCTAAAATAGAAAGAGCCGATTCCTAAAAGGAAAATCCCTACGAATCCTAGCGGTGTGTCCGAATGGAAAAAAGCGATCTCACGTCCTAAAAGAAGAACAGCGGCTGCCACACAGATAGACCATTCTTCCTTTGAACGGGACAGGAAAGCCGAACGGGCAAAACTCAAGACGGTCAAACCCATCAAACCGCCCCGTACGAGAAGGAGGTATTCATCCCCTCCCACCCTATACAGGAGAATCGGTGTCAGGGCAGTGATATCCACAGGCATCGAGTAGGAAAGAGCCAACGAGAGGATGCCCAACACGCTCAAGAGAGTACCGGCTTTCTGGTAGGAAATTTCCCCTGAATAGATGCTGCTGGTGAACATGCAGAACAGCCCCATGAAGTACCCGAAGTATACGATACGAGTCATCATCCCGCCGAAGTAGGGAGTGATCTGTTTCAACAGGAAGATCCAGTTAAGGATACGCAGACCATCGAAAGAAAGGGTAATCAGGAACACGAGAAAGAAGTAAATCTCCAAAGAAGACATCCTTCGGAACAACCTGCGGAATCCAAACCCTCCGAACACGGAAAATGCCGAACTCACCCCCCCCACAAGGATCGGCCAGAGGTACAGGTTTTCCTTCCATCGGGAATCCTTCATGATCCAGATACCCAAAACCAGACTTAAAAGGTAAGAAAAAAAGAACAATAAACTGATTACCGCTCCAATGGTGAGAAAGACTTTACGTACTGCCAATCGCATACCCTAACTAGTATCGTGAAAACGGGGAAGTTGCAAGAAAAAACTCTTGAGAAACGCCTGTTCCTATCGATATTCATAGATAGAGGAGAAGAATATCGATGAACATTCGTCCAATCCTTCGTTCTGTGGCAGTGGGAATCCTTCTGTGTGCCCTGAGTCCCGTAAGCGTGTTTGCCGAGGATGTGGCTACCTTTGTCAATCTCGGATTCTCTTCCAAATCGGAATACTTCATGTTCGGTTTCCACGGATGGAACTCTGATACGAAGAGTTTCTTTGCCGAAATCTATACCGTGCAGGTGAAGGAAAACCGTTTCGCTCCCGGTGGGGTGGTCAAGAAAGAGTATCCTGGACAGATAGGTCCTGGCCAGGACACGGCGGGTGCTTTCTATACCCTGCTGGAAGAAAACGGCCCCCTCACGAAAAAGTTCGGTATAAATCACCTGAAACAGGGACGCCCGATCTATATCCTCATGAACGGCGAGCCTCCGAAAGACAGGCTCGAGTTCCGGGATTTCGTTTCCTCCTCCACCTACAAAGTGAAAATGGTGAAGGACATTAAAGGGAAAGACGAGAAGGTGCAGTCTGCCTTCTACCTGGAGGTGTCTCTCACCCTGAAAGATGGGAAAACCAGGACTCACACGATCGGTCTTAAGGATCATTACAGAGCCGGGATACAAGACTATCGGATCCGACAGATCCTCGTTTCTCCCGACGAACAGCACGTGGTGTTCGTCATCGAGACGATCCATTACGGCAAGAAAGGGCCTTCGATCCGCTACATGGTGGAAACGGCCAAGCTGTTTTAATCGTCCCTTTCTTGACGAACCTACAGCATATCTTTTACAATCTCCCCACCTTAAAGCATCCTCCTAACATACGATGAGGGAACATGGCAGATCGAATCACCCCACGGAACGTGAACTATTCGGATTGGTATATCGACATCGTAATCCAGGCGAAACTGGCCGACTACAGCCCCGTGAAAGGGTGCATGGTGATCCGGCCCAGGGGGTACGCCCTATGGGAGCGGATCCAGTCTGTACTGGATGGGATGTTCAAGGCAACGGGGCATCAGAATGCATACTTTCCCCTCCTGATCCCCGAAAGCTTCATCAAAAAAGAAGCGGAACACGTAGAAGGATTCGCGCCGGAGCTGGCCGTCGTTACCTACGGGGGCGGGGAACCGCTGGAAGAACCCCTCGTGATCCGTCCCACCTCGGAAACCATCATTTGGAGCATGTATAAAAAGTGGATCCAGTCCTATCGGGATCTACCTCTCCTGATCAACCAGTGGGCCAACGTTCTGCGATGGGAAAAACGAACCCGCCTGTTCCTCCGCACCACCGAATTCCTCTGGCAAGAAGGGCATACGGCCCATGCCACGGCAGAGGAAGCCCAGGAGGAAACCTTACGGATGCTGGAAGTGTACCGAACCTTCGCGGAAGAGTACCTCGCTCTGCCTGTTCTCACGGGTAAAAAATCAGAATCGGAGAAATTCGCCGGTGCTGTGGCCACCTATGCCATCGAAGCCATGATGCAGGATCGAAAGGCCCTCCAAGCCGGAACCTCCCACAACCTGGGACAGAACTTTGCCAGAGCCTTCGACGTTACCTTCCAAGATAAAAACGGCAACCTTTCCTACGTGTATGCCACTTCCTGGGGTGTTTCCACTCGGCTGATCGGGGCCCTCATCATGGCACACTCCGACGACAAGGGCCTGGTACTGCCCCCCAAAATCGCTCCCACCCAGGTAGTGGTGATTCCTATCTACAAGACTGCCAGCAAGGCAGAAATTCTCGATTACTCTTCCCGGCTAGTGCAGACGTTGAAGGAAGAGTTCACTGTCGAGTACGATCCGGACGATTCCAGTTCTCCCGGTTACAAGTTCGCTGAATGGGAACTCCTCGGCGTGCCTGTGCGGGTAGAGGTGGGACCGAAGGACAAGGAAAAGAATCAGGTAGTGCTGGTTCGCCGGGATACAGGAGAAAAGTCCTTTGTTCCCTTGAACGAAGTGAAGACCCGGATTCGGAATCTCCTGGATACCATACAGAAAGACCTCTTCAACCGGGCGTTGGAGTTCCGCACGGCTCATACCCGGTACATCGAAAAGTATCCGGAGCTACAAACCTTCTTCCAGCAGGACGGAGGGTTTGCCGAAAGCCCCTGGTGCGGCTCTGCCGACTGTGAAACCCGAATCAAAGAAGAAACCAAAGCCACGATCAGAGTCCTGCCTTTTGGGAATGAAGAACGGGCGAAGGGCGGATGCGTGGTATGCGGCAGTCCCGCTAAGCACCTTGCAATTTTTGCAAAGAGTTATTGAGTTTTCGTGGTATACTGTACAGTACGATGGCAGGCAATGCGAAAAGAGCCACATTCGTACTGTGGGTATCGATTTGTCTTTTTTCCTTTTCTTTCCCCCTGGCTGTCAACGCGGCGTGGGAGTTCAAAAGAGAATCCTTCGAGTTCTTCTACGATGTCCTCTGGCTGGGCAATTCCGACACGGATAGCGCTCCTTCCCCTCTTTTGGGAGTGGTAGGGATCGGAGTTCGGTTCACGCTCTCCGACACCTTCTCCTTTCAGCCGGAACTGGGATTGTATGGGATGGAATACTTCTACCGGGACGGCAAAGCCTACCCTGCGGAGATCGAATACAAGGATGCCGTCGGAGTGATGGGGATCCTGATAGATCCCCTCCTCTACTACCGATACCCCTTGCGGGGGGAAACCCTAGTCCTTAACGGCGGTTTTGGGCCTGCCTTTTCCTTCAAGGTTCCCCTCGTTCCCCATGGGGATGCCCCCACCCAGGAAGTGGGAAGTTATTTCCTTTCGAGTGGAAGATTCCTCTATCTCGAATTACGGGGGACTCTCGATTGGACCATCACCCGCGCATTGGGACTCTCCGTTCGCCTCCGGACCCTCCTGCCGGTCTACCATCTCTGGGACGGGGAGGGAGTCCCATTCTACGATCAATTGTTTCTCGGCGCGGGAATCGGACTGCGAATCAAAGGATAGTACGGATCAACGGCTAGATGGAATGACGCTCCTCCTCTGGGTGAAGGCAATCCATTTCTTCGGCTACCCATTGAGATACGAAAGAAGCACAGAGCACATCGAGAAAGGCACCTAGACTCACGAGAATGGGAATTACGGGAGTGACGATCAGGTACCCTTCCTCCATTCCCCTGCCGAACAGCTTACTCACGAGGGCGATTCCTACAAAGGCTCCCATCCCCGGCGTTGCCCCCAGGGCAAGGGAAACGAGAACCGCTAGCAGGATCACCCAGAGGGTTTGGAACAGCCCCAACTCTAAGGTCGAATACGAGCGAAACAACACCAGGAATGTGATTACCGTAACAAAGGCAGTTCCGCTTCGACTGAACATAAGGAGGAAGGGAGAGGAAACAGAGCCGATCCTTCTAGGAATCCCTAGGGTTTCGTTTCCATGGCGGACCAATTGCCCATAACTGAAGAGAACATCCCCAGAAACCAAAGCCGCAAGGCCGGGACCTATCTGCGCATACAGCCACCGGAAGGGCTTACGCTTCTGGTGCAGGAAATAGAACGCCACAGGCAATCCAATGAAGGCCACAGCCAGAGTGAGGATGGTTAGAATTACCAGGAAAGGTAGAAAGATCCCTAGATCGTTACCCCGTCGAAATCCCACTACGAGGGAGCAAGAAAGGAACAGGACTGGTACATAGAGGAACTCGGTAACGAATACGTTCATGTGCCAGAACACACGATTGAGGGAATCGGATAGTTCGATCACAGAACGAGCGATCTGCCGATCGTAGGTGAGATTCAATCCTAGAACAAACGCTAAGAAGAGGAGGGGAAGGAAAAAATCTCCCTGTTCCACCAACACCAGAAACGCATTGGTGGGGAAGAGGCGCAGGATGAGATCTCCAAAAGAAGGAATCTGGAAGGTGGTTGGGGGGACCGCGATGATGGGAATCCGTTCTGGGGAAAGTACAAGAACAAACACAACTCCCAGTACCACCAGTCCTGCGGTCAGCGACAGGCCATAGAGCGAAGATAGGTAAAAAGACCGCAGAACCTTTCTCTGGAGGTGCAGTTCGAACACGGCCACTATGAGGGAAAAGAACATGAGGGGTAGCGTAAGGTACCGTCCGAATTGAAGGGACACCTTTCCTAGATACTGGACGAGGTTAGCCCCGACCCCGCTGGGAGAAAGCACGAAGCCCAGAACAGTTCCCAGAATCGTGCTCAAAAGCAATTTAAACCAAATCTTCATGGTCAGGATCTCCTAAAAGACCAAAAACTAGTTTTTCCTGTATACTTCGTCCACTTTCCGTACGTCTTTTCGGGCTTTTCCTGCAGGGAGAGAAGGTAACGGGCAAAATCCTTCACCTCCTCCGCAGTGGAATGAAACCCTCGTATCACGAAAGGTTCATTCTGGTACTGGGTGAACAGGGCGTTCCCCATGGCTCGAAAAAAGGAACTGGAACCCAGGGAAAGGGGTGTCAGGAGGGGAGTGGGTTCATACTGCACAAGGGTAAGAGTCCCCTTCTTACGTCGCTGGAATTGCAGGATCAGCTCTTTGATGAGAAAGAGGAATCCTTTCATCCAGCCATCGAAGGTTCCCTCAATTTCCGCCACAGGCAACTCATGGAGCGGTCTACCGTCCTTCGGGGGTTCGAACAGGAGAAACACTTCCTCCAGGGAGTCCGCAAAAGAAAGGACTTCCAGCACCAGGTTCTTGGCCGATAGGGAAGACCGTTTGTTCCATTCGAAGTACCGGAGGAGTTTTTCCCAATCTTCCCCAATCGGTGGATGCTCCACTTCTGGGTCCAGCGCCACGGCTGTTTTGTAATGCCGGGATAAACTTTCCTGTAGAATTTCGGTCTGTAAGTCTCCCGAAATTCCTGCAATGAGAATCGCCTTTTCCATCCGTGCCGCTCCGCTATCCTAACGTATCCGGGTGGACTTGACAATTCGATCGAGTAATCGATCCACCCGGTATTCAGAGCCTTCCACCGCTTCTCGCCAAATCTCTGCCATTCGCCTGAAAGGGGTAACTCCCGCGAACAGACATTGCACTCCATCCATCCACCGGCAGAACTCGAGAAAACTTTCCAGGTGGAAATACGTGACTCCTTCGAAGGTATTCACCCCGCAAAATCCCGCCACATCTTGATCCGTCAATAGGTCCTGCAGGATCCGAGCGGCCCGCACTCCCATATCCTTCTCCGAGCTCTCCGTCTTCCACCAATTTTCATGGGTGAGTAGTATCTTCAGCAGCAGAATGTAGCGGTGAACCGGATCTACCCCCTGTTCACGGAGAAACTTCTCGAACTCTCTTTCCAGGCTCCATTCCTCCAGAAGAGTACGAGATAGGTCGGTTGCTCCATTGAAAAGAGGCTCCTGAATCGACCCCAACCGACGCACCACACCCCAGAGAAAGAGGATCCCCGGCTGGAGTGCGGCTTCGGATCTCGGTGCCTCGACGCCCCTTTCTCCTTGGGCAACTCGCCGGCAAAGCTCCTGCAGGAACCGAATCCCTTCCTCCACCGCCGTATCGGGCACCACCGGAACATTTGGCCCCCTGTGGCTCCCCAAAAGCAGAGAGGCTTCTTTCAAAAAATCCCTATAGAGGACTCCCACACGGTCCCACCCTGGGGGTTCCTGGCGCAAGAAGCGATTTTCTCGGTGCTCGCTTTCCTGGCCGCCAATTCCAGGCTGCCCTCCTTCTCTGCCGCCTGCCACCTCCCGTGTCTGGCATCCTTTTTGAAACACCGGGAAACCTTCCCGAAGGAGAGCCTGAAGCCTCCCGTACAGGGGGGCATACACAAGTTCCCTCAAGCTATCCTCTATGCTGGGGGTCCCTCTCCCGTTCAGACTCGCCGCTAACCGGGCAAACTTCCCACCATCCCCATCGTAGACTTCATAAAAATCGAAGAACACCTGGGACTCGTACCCTCGTAAAGACACAAAAAGCCCCTTTTCCGAAAGCTCCTTCCCTTCCCGGATGAACCACAGGTTGCTCCGTTGTTCCCTAAAGATACAGTACCATCCCGGATTTCCATGGATACCCAATCCTTGGGCTAGCGTTTTTTGGACCAGAATCTTTCCCCCCTTATCGTCCTTCTCCGCATACGCACTGGAGGTGTGGATCCAGCCCGATGCGCCGGAGAGGGAATTGTTGTATAGAACAAGGGCGGCTTCCCGGCCCTTTCGGTTGGAATAGGCGAACACGTTTTCGTTCACCCCTCCATCTTGCTGGTACAAATCGTAGAGAAGGAAGTGTTCCACCTCCGCAAAGAGGTGCCTTTTATGTAAGAGAGGGAAGATTTCCCGTTCGTGCCGTTCGATCAAGGCCTGGTTGGGCTTCTCGTCCCAGTAGGCCCGTTTATACTCCATTCCGTACTTCTCCCGAAACCCTTCGATTTGACCATGGCCGAACATGGGAAGACCAGGCAGGGTCACCATTAGGGTACATACTCCGAAGTACTTGTCCCCATCCCCGAACTGGGCAATGGCTGTTTCCTCATCGGGATTGTTCATGAAGTTCACGAACCGTTTCAGGATGTTCCGATCGAACTCCTGCGTGTTTTTGATGGTCCACCGGTACTTGGCATTTTCCTCGTTCTTCAGCATATTCATGAAAGCGCTGTTGTACACCCGGTGCATCCCCAGGGTCCGCACGAAGTACCCCTCCATCATCCAGAAAGCTTCGGCCAACAGTAGGGTGTCCGGACATTCCCTTGCCGCTCGATCCACCACTTCCCGCCAGAATTCCACTGGAAAGTGGCGATTGAATTCCTCCTTCGACATCCCATACTCCGCACGGGAAGGAATATCCCCCCCCGTTCCCGGTTCGGGGAACCACAACCTCTGGTAAGGCCGCTTGGTTAACGTCATGGCCGCATCGAAACGTATGATGGGAAAGGTGCGCGCCACGTGTAGGATCGTCTGGATCACCGCTTCTCGCAGGTCAGGAAGAAGAAAGTTCAGCTGGGCCGTATCGTTCCAGGGCATGTGGGTTCCGTCATTCCCGTGATAGATGTACCGGGTGTCCCCGCTGGGCCAGTGGACCCGTTTGAACACCACCGCTGCATCGGTGCGGTCGTAGTAATGATCTTCCAGAAAGATACCCACATCGGGATGATGGGAGAGGTTTTCCCCCGTGAAGGTATAGTTGGGGAAAGGAGGTTTGTCCGTCTGAATGAACCACTCCGGGTGCTCGATCACCCATCGGCTATCGATCCCTGTATGGTTAGGGACCATGTCACTGGCTAGCCTGATCCCTCGTTTCCAGGCTCGCTGCTTGAGATGTTCCAGAGCGGACCACCCTCCCAAACTCCAGGCCACCTCATACTCATACAACGAATAGGCCGATGCCTCGGCATCGGGATTCCCGCAGAGTTCCTTGATCCGCTTCGAGGCCCGGCTCCGTTCCCAAATCCCGATCAACCACAGGCCATTGATCCCCCTCTGAGCCAGCCAGTCCAACTCCTCGTCCGGAATGGCATCTAGGGTGCGAATCTCTCTCCCATACTTTTTCGATAGCTGATCCAGCCATACGAGAGTACTTTTCGCGATCAGGACAAGGTTGGGCATCCAATCCCGATCCGGGCTGAACCGTTCGAACTCCTCGTCCTCGTACCCTGGGCCCGTGTACCTGTATACCTCCGCCTGTGGCGGTCCGCCTCCAAGTCGAAGCTTCGTTTCCTCCCGGATGAAATCCATCCCCCGCAGGAGCCGTTCCAGGTAACTTCCCAGGAGAAGCCCCCACCTCCTCCGGATGTAATCGAGCTGTCCCGAGAGGGAGTAGGGACTTTCCCTTGCGGGAGACTGAAGCATCTCTACCAACGGTTGGTTGTCAGGGCCAAAGGTTGGACAGGTCTGAAAATACTGAGAAAGTACGCGGATTACCTCCAGGTAAGGGGTATCCCTTCGAAGAGGCTCATCCTCGAAAAGCTCCCGAAAAGGAGAGAAGGCCGGGTTCTCGTTGGCCAGCCATAGGAGTAACAGTTCTTCCAGTGCGGTTTCCCGGTTGGGGACCCCTTCATCGTTTCCTTGGAGGTAGGCTTCGGGGGAAAGGGTGCCCCGATACACGGAAAGAGGAGGAAAGTGTTCCACGAATTTTAAAAGGGTCTGGTGCAGGGCTTTCGAACTGATCCTCTCTTCCAGGATCTGGGCCGCTTTTTGAAAAACCTCCCGACCATACTGCCGTGTGTAGAGAGTCACCACGTAGTGGAGGATTTCATCGATCAACCCCATGGCATTGAGATCACCGGCTCGAACCGCCCGCTCCGGGTACAGGGCAGCCTCCCGCCCCCGATTCATGTTGCGGGCGAAGATCCGTACCGCTGCGTAGTTGGGAAAGATCACATTCCCCCGGGACGTGAACAGAGCTTCATCGCATTGGTACTTTTCCCGGGATTCCCGTGAGATATGAAACTCTTTCTGTGGTTCACCGCATCGGGTCTTCTGTTGACGAATCGTAGCCTCTAGCACTGTCAACCCTAGAACCAACATGGTGAACACCTCCTCACTGTACGGTTCGGGCGAGCCTATCCTTCAACAGCCCCCGAATCTTTTCTGCAAATGCTGTATCAGTAGTAAACTCTTCCAGGAGAAAAGGCAACCGGTAGGTCCAATTTCGGTCCGACACGGTTCCCGGTATGTTGATCCGTTCTTCCGAAGGATCCTTCACCCGGTAGGCGCGGGAAAGGGCTAAAAGATCCTGCAGTTGAAACATCGCCAGGAGGGAACTCGTTTCCAGGATCCCTTCCAGTACTTTCTCCGCGGTAGAAATTGTGTACGATGGGGGAGCGGAGCCCGAGTAGCCCAGGGCCTTCCAGAAGGCATCCCGGTCCGACTCCTCTTCCCACCACTGCCTTAAGGTAGAGGTATCGTGCACCGAGGTAGCGCATACCGAAAGCCGGGGGTATTCCCTGGGGGGAATGAACGGTTGGCCTGCCTCTTTGTATCGCCGAGTCCAGCGGGGGATCCGTAAGCCGAGGATTCCCAATCGGTGGAGCACCTTGGGTACACAATCCGGCACCACCCCTAGGTCCTCTGCGCAGGGAAGCATCCCTGTGGTTTCTTTGAGAACCCGGAGGAGTGTTTCTCCCCTCTGTTCCCAGAGGGTCTCCGAGCTTCGGTAGTAACGGGACACAAGGCTCTGCAGCCGTTCCCGTTCCTGAGGGTGAAGGACCCCCAAGGCACGGGCAGAATCCCTGTACCAGGCAGGGGCATACCCATAGGGAGTTTCCAGGAAGAACCGATTCCTGTACAGTTCGAGAAGGGTTGCCCGGATCTCTTGGGAAAGAATATGTTCTTCTATGAAGCGTTCCCCGATTTCCGGTTTAAAGAGGAAAAGGTCTTCGTTTCCAATCCGCTGGAATAGCGCATCCAGGAGCTCGGGTGGAATCTTCCCCATGAGGGACCTGATCTCCTCTCCTCGAATGTGAGGTTCCGACAGCCATCGGATCCTGGCAGGATCCATCCCCTCCCGCATCAGGTCTTCCTTGCTGAAGAAAGCGGAGGGAAAATAGAACCCCAGCACTCCCGACGTTTCTTTCTCGGGCAAAGCCCAGATCCGGAAAAAACCCAGCACATGATCGATGCGAAACGCGTGGTAGAACAGATCCGCCCTCCGAAGACGTTCCTTCCACCACCGATACCCCTCCCCTTCCAGGGAGTTCCAGTTGTAGATGGGGAAACCCCAATTCTGCCCCGTGTAGGAGAACATGTCGGGGGGTGCCCCCGCCCTCAAGTTCCGATGAAACAGGTGGGGAAAGGCCCACACGTCGGCCGAATCATCCCCCATCAGAATGGGAAGATCCCCCTTGAGGCAAACCCCCATCCGGTCCAGTTCCCGAGCCGCCTGGACGAACTGTTCTTCCAGCCGTTTCTGCATCCAGATATAGAAAAGAAGTTCCCCATCCCTTTCCTGAACCCTTTTCAGGATCGCCTCATCCCCCGGGTAGGGGACTCCCCATTCTGTCCAGGCTCTTCCTTCGTTTCGTTTCTTTTCCACCCGAAAAGCCGCATAGGAAAGAACCCACCGATTCGCTTGGATCCAGGAAAGCAACTCGGGGGAGGAACAGATTTCTTCCCGTTTGGAAGAGAATATGTTGAACAGGAGCTGTTCTTTTAGCTGCACTACTGTAGGAAAGAGAATCCGCGGGTGCTTTTCCAGCTCTTTCCGCTCCGCATCGAGGGTTTTTTTCAGGGAAGGATCGAACTCTGGCAAGGTTTCCAATCGAAGGTATACGGGATGCAATGCATAGGCACTGAGGGCGCTGTAGGGTGAACTCTCGGTGCCAGTGTCGTTTACGGGGAGAATCTGGATGAATCGGATCCCCACCGCGGCACAAAAGGCCCCCAACAGGGGAAGATCGGCGAACTCTCCAATTCCAAGGCTTTTCCCGCTTCTAAGAGCGGAAACCGGAAGGATCACCCCACTTTCGTACCTGGAAAAGCCGGAAAACTGCATGATGCACCTCCTGGATACCGGCTCTCAGAGAAAGATCAGTTTTCCCCAAGCTCTCGAAGCCGGTCACGGATCCGGGCTGCATCCTCGTAGTTTTCCGCTTCGATCGCTTTCTGGAGCTCTTCCTTCAACCGATTCACCTCAAGTTCTCTGGAAGAAGGGCCCTTTTCTTTTTCTTTCGATTCCTCATCGGAAACCAGCTTGATGGAGACTCCTGCTTCGGCGATTACCTGTTCCGCAATATAGATGGGGCATTTCACCCGCACGGCCAGGCCCAACGCATCGGAGGGGCGAGAATCGATCACGTACTTCTTTAACCCCTGTTTCAGGAGTAACCTTGCGTAGAAGGTGCCCTCTTTCAGTTCGGTGATTTCCACCTTTTCCAAAGTAATGTTCAACTTTTCAAGGAGGGATACGAATAGATCATGGGTCAGGGGACGGGGCATAGGAACCCCTCCCAATCCAATAAGGATGGAATGAGCCTCTAATTGGCCGATAAAAATGGGAACTGCCAGTTCTGAACCCACAGGTTTAACCAGCACCGCATTTCCCTGCTCCGTGTGGGCCACCGTCCAGATTTCCGCCTCTACGAACATGCCGTCCTTCATCTAATACAATGATAAAGAATGGATGAAAAAAAATCAAACCTCAATTCAGTTTGCATTTTCCTCCCCTCCTTCCTATACTTTCCTTAGGGTGCTTCCCATGTGGAAAGTATTGCTGGTAGATGACGAACCAAGGGACCATGCGATCCTAAATCTGACCTTGCCGCCCTATTTCGAACTGTATTCCTGCTATACCGGTCAGGAAGCTCTTGTGGTTTTGGAACAGAAAGAACTTCACTTCGTTCTTCTCGATGTGGATCTGCCTGACATCAACGGGATCGAGCTGTTGAAACTCCTTCGGAGGAAGCAAGAGGGGGGAACGGTGTTCATCATGGTCTCCGGTTACAATGAACCCGAGATCATCGTAGAGGCCGTCAAATCGGGTGCCGCAGAATACCTGGTAAAACCTTACAGTATCGAAACGATGAATCGGGTATTTCAGAAATACATCCATCAAACCCGACAGATTCCCCTTCCTCTCGCCGATACGGGAGGGATCGTAGGCTCAATTCAGAACATCGAAGAGTTCGGATTGATCGGTAAATCGGAATCCATGCGTAAAATCAGAGAGCAGATTCATCGGTTCGGGCCTGCGGAAGGAACCGTTCTGATCACAGGGGAAAGCGGCACAGGGAAAGAACTCATAACCCGAGCTCTCCATCAAACTTCCCGGCGAAGAGAGGGGCCCTTCATCGCGGTAAACTGCGGTGCTATTCCGGAATCGATCTTCGAAACCGAATTGTTCGGTAGCGCGGAGGGAGCTTATACGGATGCGACAAACCGTATCGGCTTGTTCGAAACAGCCAACCGAGGAACCCTGTTTCTGGATGAAGTGGGGGAAATGCCCCTTTCTGTACAGGTCAAACTGCTTCGCGTCTTAGAGGAACAAGAGATCAGACCTGTAGGGGCATCCAAAGGGAAAAAGATCGATGTCCGGGTCGTTTCGGCCACCAACCAAGATTTGAGCACCGCCGTCGAAGGGGGTCGTTTCAGGAGAGACCTCTACTACCGCTTGAACGTGTTCCGAATCAATGTTCCACCCTTACGAGAACGGAAGGAAGATATACCCTTACTGGCTTACTATCTTCTTCACATGCAGAAAAGCCGCTATCCCACCTCGAGTTTCTGTTTGAAAGACCTAGCGTTGAAGAAGCTCCTCGAGCACTCCTGGCCCGGAAACGTACGAGAATTGAAGAATGTCCTGGAGCGGGCTCTGTGCCTGGCGGATAGTCCCGATATCGGTCCTGAACTTATCACCTTTTACTGAGTACCCCGAACAACCATTAGTGAAGCTTGCGAATGGAAAGGGCGAGGATCACAGGGTAGCGAACTCCCGCATCATCAGTGTAGATCTCTTCGATACTTCCAACCACCAATACGTAGTCGTTCGATTTGATGGTAGTGGAAAGAATCGAGGCAAAGGAAGGACCTTGGGCATACACAAACGCTCGATAGAGTTTTACATCCTCCGTACCGATCCATTCCCCCTGCACTAACTCCAATTCTGCGGTGAAGTTGGCGGGATTCCTCTCCACCACCGTAATTCCCGCGATGGAACCATCGAGGAGCACGAATTTCCGAAAAGAGGCAGGATCGAAACTCGGCTTTTGCACCAGTTGGACCACCCCTTTTAGATCAAGTGATAGATCCAAAAGCCTCGATAGCTGTCCCTCTTTGGGTTCTACCCCATGCAGGATCGAAGTACTACTTAAAAGCAAAAGGCCGAACCACAACAGCCCTACCCTAAAGAATCTTTTCCGACGGCCATTTCTTCTCACACTTCCATTATCCCCTCACTTATGTAAAAGTCAAGCTGAAGAAAGAGTAATTTCCTCCCTTCTTATTGCCGATACTGTGATATATATTTGACAAAATATACTTCGATAGATACTATTAGAGAAAAGAAAGTGATCGAAGGGGTGCCATGAATAATAACGAAATCGTTCCTGGATTTGATGAAGAAAAAGATGAAAGCCTCAAGATCCGGCTCCAGAAGGTAGATACCATCGATGGGTGTCTAATCCTGTACCTCACCGGATATATCGATACCTATAATTCGAACTTCTTTCAGAAACGGGTGAACAGGGCCATCGAATCCGGTTTCATACGACTCATTTTCCACTGTGGAGGATTGAATTACGTTTCCAGCACAGGGATTGGTTCCTTCACCGCTTTCCTCAAGGCTGTAAAACCGCGGGGGGGAGACTTGGTGCTTCTGGAAATTCAGCCAAAAGTGTACGAAGTGTTCCAGCTTCTCGGTTTTTCCCAATTCTTCAACATCAAAGACAATTTGGACGAAGCTGTGGAGTTTTTTGCCAAGGGTGGACAGAAGGTCGAATCGGAAATTTTCCCCAAAATTTTCAAATGCCCCATCTGTGGCAAAAAACTAAAAGCCACTAAACCAGGGCGATTCCGCTGCTCCGAATGTAAAACGATCCTTGCCATCGACAGTAACGGACAGGTGTTCCTAGGATAATCCACCATGGGACTGTTTCAGCGTTTTCGAAGGGTCCTATCGGCACAGTTGAATCACCTCCTTTCCAAAGCCGAACAACCTGAAAAAATGCTGAATCAATTGATTCTCGACATGAATAGGCAGCTCCTGGAGGTAAAGAAGAGTGTTGCCTCAGCTATCGCGGACGAGAAACGGCTGGAACGACAATTGAACACCTATATCGAACAGGCAAACGAGTGGGAGCGGAAGGCTATCCTGGCTGTTCGAGAGCAGCGGGATGATCTTGCCAAGGAAGCTCTTCTACGAAAGCAGGAAATCGAAGGGCAAATCCTACAGCAGAAAAACCTCCTCGTATCCCAGCACGAGGCAGTAGAAAAACTCAAACTTTCCCTTCGGGAACTGCAGAAAAAAGTGGAAGAAGCCCAACGGCGGAAAAATATTCTCATTGCCCGGGCCAAACGGGCCGAAACGGCAAAACGGATGCAGGAAACGATGGGGGCGATCAGTGATACATCCGCCTTCGAGGCATTCGAACGGATGGCTGCCAAGGTAGATCAAATCGAGGCGGAAGTGGAAGCCCTGAGCGAACTGGAAACCAGTTTTTCCGATTCCAATCTGGAAAAACAATTCAAACAATTGGAGCACTCTTCCCAGCAGGATACCGCGGACAAACTCTTGGCGGATCTAAAACGCAAACTCCTCGAACAACAATCTTGAATCTCCTCTTCGTGTCACCGGACCCTTCCCGTAGATCTTTCATCAAAACCGTTGCCTCTACCCGCTTTCACACCATCTCATGCACCACCCGAGCGTCCATCCCTCCGAGCTGTAAGACCTACGAGGTACTGGTGTTTCCCGTAACCGCCCTACCCCTATCCGAGGAACTGTCTCACCACTACCGCGTCATTACTTATGGGCCTATCGAGTGCATGCCCCAGGCTTTCCTGCAAGGGTGCGTCGACTACCTGGTGGAACCCTGGGAACCGGAAGAGCTTTTCTACCGGGCCCTTCGTTTTCATCCTATAGATCGAATCGATCTCGAAGGGACCGCCTTTCTGGTCCTCCCCGGATGCATAAAAACAGAGGATCATGAGGTTCCCCTGACAGCTATCGAATACTCCCTATTGGTTACCCTTTTGAAGGCAAAGGGATCTATCGTTCCCAGATCCGTTCTTTCCACACTGATTCCTGGTCCCGTAAAAGATCCCTCCTCACGCAGGGTCGACGCTCATATGGCAAGACTGAGAAAGAAAATACACCTTTGCCAGAGGGGGAACAGGTTTAGCCCTGGAAAGAAGCCCGGCCCGCGCTCCAGTCCCATACGATCGGCGAGAGGACTTGGATACTATCTCGTTACAGATTGAGCAGTTACATGTTGTGAAAAACTTGTGGATATTCTGTTGGTAGGGAGCAAACTAATATGCGAATAGTGTGCCAACCCATATCAACGGCAGTCAAAAGAAACAGACAGATACGTAACTATTTCCAAATTAAAGAAATAGAATAATATAAAAAATGACATCGTTCAAAGCGGCAAGTAGGCCCGATATTTGCTAAATTAAATCTCATAATGATCTGTGTATAAATTGTGGATAAATTTGTGCATTCGGCATTGAAAGAGAGAACACACCATGCTACCATTCTATCGTGAGCGCAACGGTGAAGGCCCTACAACGGTTTACCTTTTCCATCTTCTTTTTTTTCCTGCTATTGAACATCCTTGCGGTACCTATCTTGATTTCCCAGGCTCCCCAGGGTTCAATATGGCATTTTTCCAGCAGGCTCGTGACATTGTGGAACGTACTGTTCATTCCTGCCATCATTTTTGCTTTCCTTCGAGTTCATCTTTTTCTCTCTCAAAACCCCAAACCCCTTTTAGCCCAATGGGTACTTCTCGCCATAGGGAGCCTCCTCGTGTATGTCCTTTTGGTTGGGTTTCCTTTCATCCGATTACCCGGATCTTCATCGGCTACCATCATCCACCGGATCGCTACCCCCAACACGATCTTCTATGCCTCGAACAAGTTCATTTGGATCGGAAGCTCCCAAGGAAGGGTTCAAGGTCCAATCCTGATCTACACTCCTCGACACAAGGATCCTTTCAAAATTTACCCGGAAGGTGTGTTCGATCCAGAACTGAATACCCTGCATATCCTGCAAACAGGGGAAAACATCCCCTTATACGATAGAATCTCCAGCAAGCGCCCCTTCCTGCTCGCTACCCTGTGGAGCGATCTCCAACACTTCACCCAACGGTTGACCCCCCGGCATCCGCTGGATGGGAAGGCGATTCTTTCGATCGTCACCTTCGTTTTTCTATTAGCAGCTCTCCTTTCACTTATGTACCTCACTCGATGGCTCCTCTTCAATAGCCTCCTCGCTTTATCCCTCCCTTTCATCAGTATCGCCAGTATCGCATTTCTCGATGCGTTGGGAGGAATCCCTTACCCCGAATATCTGCCCGCTGTTCTACAGGGGGGAATAGGCGTTTTTTGTTTCGCTCTCCAAATCATCCTACGTCCTTCGGGTAAAAGATGAGGAGGAACCATGGATAGGGACACACGGAGCATGGTACTTGCCATCCTCGGATTTTTGGGAATCGGGGCGCTCTATGGGTTTCTTTCCGCCTACTTCTCCCTGCCGGTGCTGCGGGTTGGAGAGTACAAGAGTCTCTGGATTTTCGGTACAGCTATAGAAACCTTCGTCACCCATTTCATCACCCTTGTGGCAGCGGGCATGATCCTCGCCACTTCTCTCTGGGTGGAAGGAGCATCGCTCCAGTACTCCACTGCGGAAGCTCTGCAACAAATCAGAAGGCTCTTTTTCCTTTCCCTGGCAATCGCCTGTTCGTATGGGATCCTTCAAGAGGGGGTTTTACCCTGGGCCGTCCAGATGAAGCAGAGCGCTATCCGAAAAACACAAGTAGCCAACGAATTGAAAGATAAAGTGGCTTCGGCAGAACGAGCGAAAGAGTACTCCACTGCTCGGATCTACCTAGAATACTACCTGACCCTGTTTCCACAGGACGACAGCGCACGCCTTAGACTGGATAAGATCATGGAAAAGGATCGGAAACAGCAGGAAAAGCCCAGCACAGAGCCGCCAGAAAGCCCCAGTATCCTCAAGTTGAAGGAACTTTCTTTCCAGGACCTTCAGGAAAAGGCGAAGCAGTACTATCAAATACAGGATTTCGTGAGTACGGAGCACTTTGCCTTAATGGCGCTGAAACTCAAACCCAATCATCCTGAAATGCTCCGACTGCTGGCGGCGTCGCAGAATGCCTTGAGTCGTATCCGCCTCACCCCCGAACAGGAAGCACGCAGGTCCCTTTTCCAGGCAAAACAGCAGGGGTACGAATATTTGAAACAGGGGGATTCCATCTCCGCCTATTATCACTTTCAGGATTTGGCCAAACAGCACCCGAAGGACAGCGAAATCGCAAAGTACCTTCAACTGGCGTACGAAGAGGTGAAAAAGAAGGCTTTTTTTCAGGATGAAATTTCTCTTGTCACCGGAAGCCCGTTGGCCAGTGATGTATTCTTCAAGAACTCTCACCGGGAGGGAATGGAGGAGTTCCTCTACTTCAGTAAGATCGTGGCTACAGGTCCAAACTCCTACTATGTCCTCGAAATCGAAGGGATTGGGATCGATTCCAAGGGTAAGGTTGCCTACCAGTTCAAAGCACCCTTTGGGAAGTTCGTAGACCACACTCTCTTGATGCACTGCCTGAACCGGAAGGATCCCAAGCTCTCTTCCAAACCAACCTACATTCATGGGGATCCTCCTGTTGAGCCCTCCACGATCCTCCCCATCAAGCTTTCACCCCAGGATCTCGTTTCCCTGGCCCGATTGATCCATTCGCCTCAAGAGACTCCCTTCGCAACAGCCGTATCCTTGCTGGAGATTTTCCCCCTAGCTGGTATAGAACCCATGCCCGCGGTTCACTCGTTACTCATGCGCTTCCAGGGGCCCTTTACCTGTCTGAATGTGTCTCTTCTGGTGTTGATTCTGGGTAGGCTCCTGAAAAGCAAGTACTACAACCGCCCTCCGGTTATCACTTATCTCCTGATCCCGTTCCTCCCTGTCCTGCTCACCATTCCCCTATCCTTCTACGAGTACGAACTGTCAGTTTTCGTTTCCATCCTCATCGACAAGGTAGGTGTAGGATTCTTGACTGCTGGGGCTATTCTGCTGGGGATTCAAGGGTTCATCCTACTCTCGATCCTGTTCTATGGGGTACAGTCCTTCACTAGAGAGACGCCCTAGAGACACCTAGAACCTGGGGTCGGGCAGGCATCCTGTGTACCCCTGGGGCATTCATCGTTAGGTGTTCATCCGCCGAATTCGAGCGCCCAAGGCAGAGAGGCGTTCGGTCAGGTTTTCGTACCCCCGTTCGATCTGATACACGTTGTGGATCACACTTTCCCCTTCCGCGCAGAGGGCTGCGATCACCATCGCCATACCTGCCCGTACATCGGGAGAGGTAAGAACCGATCCATGCAGCTTCGAGGGCCCATTCACCACTGCCCGGTGAGGATCGCAAAGAACGATCTTGGCCCCCATATCGATCAGTTTATCCACGAAGAACATCCTCGATTCGAACATCTTTTCGTGGATCAACACGGTACCTTCCACTTGAGTAGCCACCACCAGGGCTATACTGGTGAGATCCGCGGGGAACCCAGGCCAGGGGGCATCGTCCACTTTGGGAATGATACCCCCCAGGTCGGGCACCACTTTCAATTTTTGGTTTGTAGGAATATGGAGAACCGATCCTTCCTGTTCCCATTCAATTCCTAGCTTGGCAAAGACAATCCGGATCATCTTCAGATGCCGGGGCTCGGTATTGTGAATTTCCAGCTCACTACGAGTGACCGCAGCTAACCCGATGAAGGAACCAATTTCCATGTAATCTGATCCAATGGCGAACTCCGTTCCATGGAGTTTCTTTACCCCCTGTACTCGGAGGATGTTTGATCCGATCCCTTCGATCCGGGCTCCCATCGAGTTCAGCATGGTACAAAGGTCCTGCACATGGGGTTCGGAAGCGGCGTTTTCTATAACAGTGTCCCCTTCCGCGAGAACGGCAGCCATTACCGCGTTTTCCGTTGCGGTAACCGAAGCCTCATCGAGGAACACCTCCGTCCCGCGCAGCCGGTCGGTGGACAGACGGAACACCCTATCGACCTCGACCTTCGCGCCCAGATCGGCAAGGGCAAGGAAATGAGTATCCAAGCGCCTTCGCCCGATTACATCCCCTCCCGGCGGAGGGAGGACTACCTTCCCTACCCGGGCCAACAGGGGCCCTGCTACAAGAACGGAAGCTCGAATCTTTCGGGTAAGTTCCTCGGATATTTCATAGCCTTTGATATTCTGGGTGTGGAGCTCCACCGTATTCTTCTCGATCCGTTTCACCTGAACACCGAGGGAGGAAAGGATGGAAAGCATCACATGTACGTCTTCGATTTCAGGAACGTTCCGCAGCCGCACGGGTTCATCCGTTAACAGAGCGGCACTGATGCAGGGAAGAGCCGCATTCTTGTTTCCGCTAGCCCGTATCGTTCCTCGTAGGGGAATATTTCCTTCAATGCAGTACTTATACATGTGGGGGAGTGTACCGTTCACCCATGCTCCCTGTCAAAGGGAGGCCTCATTGGAAAACAAGATGGAACAAACGTTCCCCGAAGAAGTTCTTGTACATCGACACCCGGGTGGAAAGGAGAAAAGATTCTCCTTCTACCACTAACCGAAAGGTTAGCAGAAAACTCTCAGGCCCCTCTTCCCGAAGGTTGAAGGGGTTTTCGAGGATTTCCGGATAGATCAGGTCGATGAACTTTTTCTGCAGAACTTCGATTCCTATGTTTTCGGTTTCTGAACCGGACACAGAATACAGAGGGGGCGGGGGTGCTCTAAAGATCCGTTTGAGGGCCACCTCAGCCCCTGAAGCCTTTGCATAGGAAGCATCCTGGGGTTGTAAGGCATACTGAAAGAAGGCGTCCCAGTTCTTGGCCAAAATGTGCTGCCTGATAGTTTGGAGAAAGGTTCGTAAGTTTCGAAGGATATTCACACTCCTGTACCGCTTATAGGTAATACCATCCCATTGATACCAGGATGCGTAGGTTTCATACCCCACACTATCTTCGAATAGATCTTCGAACAGGACAAGATCCAGGAAACCGTCCCCATTGATGTCTTTCACATAACTTTTCACGTTATGCTGCTCTTGAAATACAAACAATTCGATCCGGGAGGAGGAAGAAACCAGTACCCAGGCCCTTTCCAGTCCCACCCGGTTGGGGAAGGTTACCTCTATCCCAAAGGGAATTCGAGCCCCATGCCGGATTTCGAAACTGTGAAAGGTACCGAACACCCGCTTCGACCCCAGATCGATGGTTTTCAATATGGAAGAGAAAGTTTGACGGCGGAGAAAGATATGGAGGAAGAACGGTTGGGCGGCTTTGGCCTCAAAGACTCTGCTATAGTCGGAGAGAATCTTGAGATCCGTAACACCCATGCCATCTGTTTTCTTGGTGGATAGGAGGAACAGGTCCTCCATCCCATCACCATCCAAATCGTAGAAGATCACCAGTGGAAATCCTTCCCGTTGAAGGGGTTCATGCCCTGCGGGAAGATTCCGTACGGCATCTTTCACAGCCTGGAGAAGAACCCCCGCATAGGGTTGGGAATGAAGAGAAGGAGTGGGTGTCAGCCCCAGGAGTAGTATCAACGCCGCTCCCAGAAACACAACCATGCATCGACTCATGTCTTTCTCCCGCACTATACCCAACATGGTAAAGAATTTCCAGCTAGACACTAGGCCGAGGTTTAGTGGGATAGAATTTTTTAAAAAAATCCGCTATAAGGAAACGATGCGTGTACTCAAATTTGGGGGCAGTTCCCTCCAGGATGCAGAAAAGATACGGAGTGTCGTTGGTATCATTCAAGACCGGTTCCCAAAGGAAAAACTCTGTGTCGTTCTCTCTGCCATGCGGGGAGTAACGGATGGTCTGATTCAAGCGGCAAAGGATGCGGAACGGGGTGATTCCAGCTACCGGCGATTCGTAGAAGCCCTGGAACAACGGAAACTCCAGGCAATCGATGAACTATTCCCCCCGGAACAGCGGGGCGAGGCATGGGCTCCCCTAAAAACATTGTGCGGAGAACTCCTGGATATCCTTCACGGGGTGGAACTGGTACGGGAATGTTCCAAACGAAGTTTGGACCTGATCATGAGCTTTGGGGAACGGCTCAACTGTATCCTCGTTTCCACCTATATGCGTTCCCTCGGAATGCCTGCAGAGTACGTGGATGCCCGCAGTTGCATCCTTACCGACAATCGACACGGGAATGCGGTGGTAGATTTCAAGCTCACCTACCAAGCCCTCAAGAAGGAAATCGGCAGGAGAAAGGGAATACCGGTTGTAACGGGTTTCATCGCTTCCACTCCCGAAGGGGTAACTACCACCCTGGGAAGAAACGGGTCTGACTACACGGCCTCCCTCATCGCCGCGGGATTGGGGGCCGAGGCTATTGAAATCTGGAAGGATGTGGATGGAGTGCTGAGCGCAGATCCCGACAAGGTGAAGGACGCCTTCGTGATCGACGAGTTGAGCTATGAAGAAGCGATGGAAATGAGTTACTTCGGGGCAGAGGTCATCCATCCCTACACCATGATCCCTGCCATCGAAAAGAACATCCCCATCTGGATCAAGAATACCTGGAACCCTTCCGTGCGGGGCACCCTGATCACCGCAAACGTCAAACGGCACGGGCATGCGATATCTGGTATAGCATCTATAGAAAATGTAGCGTTGATCAACGTGGAAGGTGGGGGGATGCTGGGGATCCCGGGGATCGCTTCCCGGGTATTTTCCGCCCTTGCCGAAGCGGGGATAAACATCATCATGATCTCCCAAGCCTCCTCCGAACACAGCATCTGCATGGTGGTACGGAAGGAAGAAGCGGCGGAAGCCGTTCAAAAATTGAAAGAAGAACTGCAATCGGAAATCGAAGCCAAACGGATCGACGATATCACGGCGATGGGGAATCTCGAGATCATTGCGGTGATCGGGGAGAACATGCGGGGCACTCCCGGCATTTCAGGAAAACTCTTCAGCGCTTTAGGGGCCCAGGGGATCAATATTTTAGCTATTGCGCAGGGCTCCTCCGAACGAAACATCTCCTTCGTCATTGAAAGTAAGGATGCTCCTTTGGCCCTCAACACGATCCATCGGGCATTCTTCGGAGAAAACCCCGCTCGAGCTACGAATGGTTAACAGAGGTGGTCCATGCAGTTTACAAGCACCCGGAATCCAGCCCTACGAGTGAGTTTTCGAGAAGCGGTGTTCAAAGGACTCGCTCCCGATGGAGGACTCTACCATCCCATCGAGACTCCCGATCTGCGGGACCTCTTCCGGTCCTTCACTCCCTCCCAGTCCTTTGCCGATCTGGCAGCTTCACTCTTGCCCCGACTCTTCCCCGACGAGATCTCGAGGGAGGTAGCTAGGCAGATAGCCCAACGAGCCTTTCCCTTTTCCCCTACCCTGAAAGCGATCCGTGCGGACTTAGGGGGGAACATCAAAATTCTGGAACTATTTCATGGTCCCTCCTGCGCATTCAAAGATTTTGGGGCTTGCTTCCTGGCCGCCGTCATGGAGGAGTTCCTCAAGGACGAAGCCGCTCATGCCGTAATCCTCACCGCAACTTCAGGTGATACGGGAAGCGCGGTGGCCCGGGCTTTCTATAAGCGGAACAACATCGATGTGGTGATCCTCTACCCATCCCAACGGGTGAGCCCGTTGCAGGAAAAACAACTCACCACCCTGGGGGAAAACATTCATGCCCTCGAGGTGAAAGGTTCCTTCGACGATTGCCAGCGGATGGTGAAGGAAGCCTTCATAGATCCCCAACTGAACAGAAAAATTCGGCTCACCAGCGCTAATTCCATCAATATCGGGCGGCTGATTCCGCAGGCCTTCTATTACATCTGGGCTTTTGCGAACCTTTCCCCTGCCGAACAGGACAACTGTATCTTCTGTGTACCCAGTGGGAACTTCGGGAACCTCACCGCGGGAGTCCTGGCCTGGACCTGGGGCCTGCCGGTGAAGCGATTCATCGCGGCTACCAACATCAACAAGGTGGTCCCCGAGTACCTGCAAGAGGGGATCTACAAACCTCGCTCTTCGGTAAAAACCCTCTCCAACGCTATGGACGTGGGGAATCCCAGTAACTTCGAGCGTCTATCCCGTATCTTCAGCGGGAACCATACGCAGATGCACCGACAGATCGAGGGGATCTGGGTTACCGATGAGGAAACTCTCGATACGATCCGGCGATACTACAAAGGGGAAGGAATTTTCCTCGATCCCCACACCGCCTTGGGAGTACAAGCTTCCGAACGGTACCTGAAAGATGGGTATACACCCAGACCGAACTGCATCGTGAGTCTCGGAACGGCCCATCCGGGCAAGTTCCTGGAAATCGTGGAGCAAGCTACCGGGAAACTACCCCCTCTTCCCCCCCAGCTTCAAGCGGTGCTGGAGCTACCCAAGAAGGCAACGATGCTAGGAAACTCCACCGAAGAACTCAAGCGGTTTCTCCTAGAAACATTCTGAATCTGCGGCACGCCGGCGCTGGAGCTGATAGACCCCCCAAGCGCTCTCGGCTGTCCTACTTCATCCAGCCCGAGGTATTGAAGAAATCCGCCACCGCTTTCCCCGGAGGCACGAGGGAATCACAGAACACCCGGTCCTCGCTTTCAAGACGCTTGTCCACCACGGTCAAAGCGGCTTCCAGATGCTCCATCGTACGAGGTCCCAAAAGGGGTGCACAGATCCCAGGCTGATCCTTTACCCAGAGGAAAGCCATCTGGGCGGCGGTGAGTCCTTTCTTTTCCGCATACTCCTTCAATTGGGCTGCCACCCTTTTTCCTTCCTCGTTGATCCGTTCCTTCCAGATCCTCGCACCCCATTCGCCCCGGCTGCCCGGAGGAGCTGCCTGTCCTTGCGAGTATCTTCCGGCAAGGACTCCCCCTGCCAGGGGCGACCAGGGGATCAGTGCGATCCCATGCTGGAGAGCAAAGGGAACCAGTTCATTCTCGATCCTTCGATCCAGGAGATTGTACGGGGATTGCTCGGAAACGAACCTATTTAGCAGGTACCGCTCACTGAGGGCTAAACCTTCCATGATCTTCCAGGCAGGAAAGGTCGACGTTCCTATGTACCGTACTTTCCCCTGATGGATAAGATCATCCAGAGCCCTTAAGGTTTCTTCCTGGGGAATGGTGAAACAGGGCCGGTGCAACTGGTAGAGGTCTATATGGTCCAGTCCCAGCCTTTTAAGGGAGTTCTCACATTCCTGCATGATATGGTAGCGGGAAAGCCCTCGATCGTTCGGCCCTTCACCCATGGGATTGTAGACCTTCGTTGCAATGAACAGCTTGTCCCGGTTTTTCATCAGTTTCACGGCCTTTCCCACGATCCGTTCACTCTCCCCATTGTTGTACACATTGGCTGTGTCGATGAAATTGATCCCCGCGTCCACTGCACGCTGAATGATGCGAATAGACTCGTCTTCCGGCGTTGGGTTTCCGAAGTTCATCGTTCCCAGAGCAAGGGGGGAAACCATCACCCCGGTTCTGCCGAACATTCTATACTCCATCGTGAGTTCCTCCTCTCTCCGTTAACTCCTGCCTCGTTGCGTGACGAAGGGTTCACGGATCCGTTGGATCTTCTTTCCCTCCACCGTCCGAAAGGGATTCTTCTTGTTTCGCAAAAAGGCTCTGTAGATTTTGCACGCTTCGTAGTACCCTCCCGGTCCTCGGAAGGTAGAGGAAAGATCGCATCGGTATACTTCCAACAACTCGGGGAACCAAACTGAATCCAGTACTTTTTCCACACGGTAGATGGGAAGAGTCTTCAATGCCCCTGGCATCATGTGGTTCCGTACCAGGAACAACACCTTCGTCACGAGAGGATCGGCAAACCCCAGGCGGTGGAGAAACTGCGAAGCTATTCTGGTTCCAATCTCGGCATGTTTGTCGAATTTTCGGCCTTCCCAGGTCTGAGCATGGGGCTTCCCCACATCATGGAGAAGGAGGGCCAGGGAGATAGCCAAATCCGGGTTCTTTCGATAGGTGAAAGTTTCCGTGGTATGATCCCATACATCCCCCTCGGGATGGTACTCCTTGGAATGGGATACATCTTTCAATACCCCCAGTTCCGGCCAATATCGATGGAAATACCCCGTCTCGAAGAGGAACTGGAGCCCTGTAGCCGTATGCTTCCCCGTGAGGACTAGGGTAAGGAGGTCCCTCTGGGTTGCCACATCCAGGGGAGTAAACTCCCTGGGAAGTTCATCCTTTGGAGGTTCTATCTGAAAACCGTATCGGGCAATGAGCAGAGCAGCCTCGTACCCCAACAGGGTGTCCATCTCGCTTCGATCCACAGACTTTTTTCGAAGGCTGCCATAGACTCCCAGGGGATCCAGATATTTCCCCTGGATGGGGTCGTACAGGGGAGAAAACAGGGTATTGGGTGTCCACCTGCTACCTTGGGTTTCCTTGCACCGAAAATACACCACTGCTTCGTCCGATTGTTCAAACTCCGCATCGATGTGTTCCCTGCCTGGAAAACGGATACCCGGTAGGACCTTTGCAAGATCGACCAAAGACCCATCTACCAGAACGTAGAAGAAAGGGCGGTTTGGAACCTTATAGTACTGATCCAGAGCGGACACCCCTTCAAACCAGAAAGGAATCTTTGCCCTCTTGAGTTCTTCCAACGCAGCCAGCATACCCCACGCCCCTCTCTTTCTTTCTGATAATGTACTGTTTTTTTCAGGAAGATTCCACCTGGCCTCTAAGGGCCCAAGTATATAAAAGACGGGCTGCGGGCGAATAGGGAAATGAAATAAGGAATTATTTCTTTACTCCATGGGCCTCTTCCAAAAGGTAAGAAGTATCTGATATATTAGGAAAGATACAGCATCGGAGAGGAGGCATTCGAATGTCTGAACGTCATCTAGAGGGCAAAGTCGCCTGGGTAACAGGGTCCAGTAGAGGTATCGGGAAAGAGATCGCTTTTCAACTGGCTCGTAAGGGAGCGAAGGTCTGCGTGCACGGTTCCACTCTGTTCTCCTCCAAGGCTTTTGGAGAAGCGGAATCCCTGGAAGCGCTGGCTCGAAGCATCGAAAAGGAAACGGGTTCCTTTACCACCTACGTCGTAGGGGATCTTACAGATCCGGGAGTGGTGAAGAAACTGAAAGAAGAGATAGAGTCTTCCCTTGGGCCCATCGATATTCTGGTGAACAACGCGGGTGGAGATATCGGCGTGAAGGGTGTAGAGGCCCCCCAGGCGGGGAAACCGGAACGGAACGATGCCGTATTTATCGCTATCGAAGACTTACGGAAGATTCTAGAGCGGAATCTACTTACCTGCATCTACGTCTGCCGGGAGGTAGTCCCTGGAATGATCCAGAGGCAAAGGGGAGTCATCGTAAACATCGGGAGTATCTCGGGGCTAGTGGGACTCCCGGAATCGGCCATTTACGCCACTGCCAAAGCGGCGGTGCATGAATATACCCGATGTCTTGCCACGATGCTCAGACCGTATGGAATCCGGGCTAATGTGGTAGCTCCTGGGGATACCGTCACGGAACGGTTCAAGGCCAGTCGCCCCCTGGATGAAAAACGGATGCAAACCTCGGGCTCCCTCGAACGGTACGGATGGCCCCAGGAGATTGCTGCCACCGTAGAGTTTCTCGTCTCGGAAGCTTCCTCCTACATTACGGGGCAGGTGCTTCGGGTGGATGGGGGTAAACAAACCTGGCCTGCGTGAACGAAACCGCATCCGTACCCCGAACTTAGTACCCCGAAGCTTGTGGGGATCCGAGGGGAGGGCCCTAGTCCAGGATGAACTGGGGAATGTACACCTTTCCCT
>Ga0101944_10001026_pt1 | contig 66250 bp, 57 predicted proteins | sample DewCreD2012metaG_FD_75245 | JGI IMG/M metagenome (GOLD analysis project Ga0101944, IMG submission 75245) | Hot spring sediment bacterial and archeal communities from British Columbia, Canada, to study Microbial Dark Matter (Phase II) - Dewar... ... | reverse complement strand
GACCAGACTGACGAGAAAGCCGCGTCCCGTGAAACGCATCAACGCCAGGGACGTCCCGACGGGAATCCCGATGAGAACGCTGATGAAGGTCGCGGTGCAGGACACCTGGACGGTCCGCAGGGTGATGTCCACCACGTCCGGGTCGAGCGTCACGAGCAGTCGAAAAGCTTCCTGGAGCCCCTCCAGCATCACGTTCATGGGCCGGCCTCCTCGTCAACCATCAGGAGTTACATCTTCTTGCCGGCATCGGGGAAGAAAAGCGGCGATCCGTACTTGTCCCTGCCGAACTCGCCGATGATCTTCTGAGTCTCGGGAGGCACCATGAATTCCACAAAGGCCTTGCCTCCCGCCGCGTTCACCCTGCTGAACTTCTCCGGATTCACCTGCATCACGTGATAGATGTTCAGAAGCGCCTGATCCCCCTCGGAAATGATATCGAGCCTGAGATTGGATTTCCGGGCCAGAAAGGTACCGCGATCCGTGAGTGTGCAGCCCTGCTTTTCGGAGGCCACGAGGAGGGTCGCTCCCATGCCCTGGCCGGACTCCTGGTACCACTTTGCGCCCCGGGGAGCCACGTCGGCCTTTTTCCAGAGGGAGAGCTCCTTTTTGTGCGTGCCCGAATCGTCTCCACGGGAAATGAACAGGGCTTCCTTGCCGGCGATGGCCTTCACGGCCTCGGGGGCCGGCCTGCCCCCGGCCGCTCGACGCCGCAAGAGAGGCTGAGCAGCGGATTCCTTCCTGCATCACCCCCTTCCCGTTGAAAACTCGGCACTGACTCCCACGGCAAGGATCGCACAAACCAGCATCGAGGCTCACCAGGACGCTCCCGACTGTCTCCCCGGACCCTAAGCAAAAAGGGCCGGGACCCCAGGAGAAGCGAAGCAGGCCCCGGCCGGCATACCCGGTCCGATGCGCTCCCCTTTCCGCAATGGGAGGCGTGGCCGTTTCCCGCCACACCCTGCAGTTCCGCCCGCCATAGCTCACGCCTCAGGACAGGGGAATCGGAGAGCCGATTCAGTGAAGTCTCACCTGGCTACGATGCGCAGCTGGATGCTGATGAGATCAAAAACCAGGTGCATGCCCAGGTGCTCGAAGAAACGGCTGGACCCGTAGACGATGTCCCAACGGGTGCGGTCGATGTCGAAGTGGGCCTCGGCCACGATGCCCCCGCCTTCCAGGTTGTTCAGCGTGGCATCGAATCCGATGTCCTGCTTCAGGCCGTGAAGATCGAGAATGCCGCGCACGGCGAAGTTAGGGGCGCTCAAGGTCGGCTCGTCGACGATCCTGGCCGATTCGATGCTGAACTGGGCTGTGGGGAATCGTTCCACGAAAAAGAAATCGTCCGACGCCAGATGAGCCTCGAGGACCTCCTTCAAGGGATCTCCCGCCAAGCTCTTGTTGACGATGGAGCGCATGTCCAGGACGAAAGAACCCGTGAAGCTGTCGTCATGAACGCTGATGGAGCCCTCGGAGAGTCGAAGGGTCCCGAAGTGCCTCGTGTTGGGGTTTCGTCCGGTCCATTCGATGAGGCTCTCGTCCACATCCACCCTGTAGAGACGATTCTCGAGAAGCAGGCCGGGGGATTCCATTCCCGCCTCGGGCGCTTCACCTTCCACCCCGCCGCCCATTTCACGCCAAGACTTCAGTCCCCCCGCCATGGCAAACACGTTCCGGTACCCCGCCCTGACCAGCTTCTCGGCGGCGACCAGGGCATCCAGCGAGCGTTCGCTGGAGCCGTAAACCACCACCGTGCGTCCCTGGTCCGGCACCAGCGCCGCCATTCGCTCCAGGAAGATCACCTGATAAACGCATGCGTTTACAGCTCCGGGGAGATGGATTCTCCGGTATTGCTCCTCGGGAAGCGTGTCGACGATGGTCAGATCCCGCTTTTCCTCGATCCACTCCTCCAGCTCTCTCGACGTGATGACCCGGTATTCGACCGCGAGCTCCATGCTTCCCTCCTCCGTCTCTGGGCGGATGCCATACGGCACCCTTAAGTCTTCTTGAGCTGCTTTCCGGCGGACCATGCCTGCCCCAGCCGTTCGCCGACGGCCCAGTAGGCGTTGTCGGGCATGGTCAGCACGAAAGGATTCATGATCTTGATGTCGGGCCTTCCGTCCGTGAGGAAACGAGGCTCGGCATAGGCGTCGACGATTTCGCCGATGAAAAGGTGATTGCTGGGAAGGTCCACGGTCTGGACCAGGCGGCATTCGATGTTCAAAGGGCACTGGACGATCATGGGAGCGGTTCCGGTGGCGCCGTGGAACACCTCGAAGAGGGACGACTTGTCGGTATTCCGCCCGGATACCAGCCCGCAGTAGTCGGTGGCCTCCATCATGTCCGCGCTGGGGATGTTCACACTGAACGTCCCGGACTGCCGGATTCCCCCGGCCGTGTGATGGGCATGGTTCACAGCAATGGCCAGCAGCGGGGGCTTGAAGTTGACGCGGCTCACCCAGCCCACCGTCATGAAGTTAGGCCTGCCATCCACCTGGGCTCCCACCAGGACCACCGGCATGGGATAGAGAAAGACATTGCTTCCGAGGCTATGCTTCTTACCGTTCATGTCTCAACCTCCTCGATCCAAGTGGGCACGGGAGCGTCCACCGGAGCTTTAGCCGAGGGATTTGCCCATGGAAAACGCCTCGCCGACCAAATCGCCAAGCCCGTAATACTTTCGCACCTCCGGAGCGAAGACCACGGGGGCGATTTTCCGGGCATCGGGAAGGCCATCGCCATCCAGCGCGCTTTCTTCCACCTTGACGTCCACGATCTCCCCCACGAATTGCGTGTGCAGCCCCAGCTCGAACGTGTGGACCAATCGGCACTCGATCACCATGGGAAACTCCTGGACGTAGGGCGCATCCACCAGTCGCTCCCGGCGGGCGTGAGACCGGTGACGGCGAACTTGTCGACATTTCGACCGCTGGCCATGCCGAAATAGTCCGCCTCGCGGGCATGCGCTTCGCCGGGTACGCTGAGGGTGTAGGCCTTGCGCTGCATGATGCAGTCGTAGGTATAGGTGGCCTTCCGCAGGGAGATGGTCACGCAGGGCGGCTTCGAGCAGCAGATCCCGCCCCAGGCGATGGTCATGACGTTGGGTTTGCCGCTCTGGTCATAGGAGCCCACGCACCAGACCGGAGTCGGAAATACCAGGGTTTTGGCGCCTAGCGACTTTTTCATACCGAGAAGCTCCTTTCTTTGGAAAACCGGATTGGTGAGGTCCCGTTCGACCCAGCTCTAAAGGGGGTCGGCAGCGATGCACCGAGCGATGCTCACCCATGCTGCAGGGGGGTCGGGTATCATCCGGCCTGAAAAAGAGGAAGGCTTCCCCGGCCCCGGATTCTGGCAGACATCCTACCAGAGCCGGCCCACGCCATGAAACTCAAATGACGCAGCACCCAATAATCTCCTGATCCCACACTCCGGGACAACCTGAGAGCCTGTTTGGGAAGGGCGGGGAGCGCTTCACCCTGCCTTCCGTTTGTTGTATACCAGTCTCACGAACGGCCTGCGGCTTCACGTGCTGTTTGCATGCTCCCCCGAGAGAACGGGAACCGAGCTCGCGCCAGGAGACCGATATGATTCCGCCCAAGGAGTTCATGAAGAAGATCAGCCCGTTTTCATTTCTCTCGGAAGAGGAAATGAACATCCTGATGTCCGGTCTTGAGGTGGACCTCTATCCCAAGGGAAAGGTGATCTTCGAAAAAGGCCGGCAGCGCACTCACGTTTACATGATCTACTCTGGCCTGGTGGGTCTTTTCGACGGGGAGACCCCCCTGGACTACTTCTCCCGGGGCGAAGTCTTCGGAGCACTGAGTTTTCAGGGCGAGCGCCATCTCCTGACGGCAAGAGCCGTCGAAGAGACCGTCTGCTACCTGATCCCCTCCACGAGCTTTCGGGAGGTCATGGTCCTGAACGAGCGGTTCTCCACCTTCTTCGCTTCCTTCATGGGACGAAAGCTGCGGTCCTTCAGGTCGATGGCCAAGGACAAGCGGCTCTTCAGGGAAGCGACGCTCCTGCTCAGCATCGATGGGATGGTGTCCAGAGACCCCGTGACCTGCCGGGAAGGGGCCACGGTCTACGAAGCCGTGGCGCGAATGGACCGGGAGCAGGTCAGCTCCATCGTGGTCGTCGACGAGCAGGGCCACGCCCTGGGAATTCTCACCCAGGCCGACCTCAGAAGGGTTATCCTGCACGGAAGCCGCGACGACAAGGTCGCCGCCTTCATGTCGCGGCCCGTGGTGACGATCCCCGCCGGCGCCACCATCTTCGATGCCCTGACCCAGCTTGCCAGAACAGGGATCAAGTACCTGGTGCTGGTCCGCAACCACCAGGTGGTGGGCGTCCTCACCCGGCGGGATGTCGAGGTGCACCTCGAGCCCGCCACATCGGTTTTTGCCCTCCACCGGGGGATCCTCAAGGCTACCTCCCTCGAGCAACTGGGAATCCTCTTTTCCAGGATCCATCACGCCATTGCCATGCTGGCCCTGCTGGAGCTCAATTTCTATGACATCAGCCGGCTCGTCACGGCGGTCCATGACCGGATCGTCTCGAAGGTCATCGAGCTTGCGGGGGGCAGGGCCCGGCTGGAGGATGCCGTCTGGATTCACATGGGAAGCTCGGGCCGTCATGAGCAGATCATCGCCGCCGATCAGGACAACGGTCTCATCACCACTTCCGCCGAGCCGATTCCGTGGGCGGAAGGCGTCACCGAAGCCCTTCACCGAATGGGGATGCCGAAATGCCCGGGCGGCTACATGGCCTCGAATCCCATGTGGAGCCGGACACTTGCAGGCTGGGAGGAGTCCTTCACCTCATGGTTTGAGAATCCGGAGCCGAACCACGTGCGGTACCTCACGGTCTTCCTCGACGCGAGGCCAGTTCATGGCAATTTCAAGCTGTACCGGCAGCTCATGGAAACCGTTCGGGCACGCGTCAGCTCAAAGGCCATCCGCCTCATGGCCAGCGACGCCGTCCAGATTGAACCGCCCCTCGGCATGTTCGGAATCATCTCCCGCCACAAGGAAGTGGACCTCAAGACGTACGGGATCTACCCCATCGTGAACGGCGTCCGGGTCCTGGCCGTCCAGGAAGGGCTGGTGGATGTCACCAACACCAAGGACCGCCTGGACGCCCTCCTCGACAAGGGCACCATCGAGAGCACCCTCCACAATGACCTCCTGGAGGCATTCGGCGTCATCCAGGACCTCCGCCTCCGCCAGCAGGCCAGGGCCATACTGAGCCACTCCAAGCCGGACAGCAAAATCAGGAGCCGGGAGCTCCCGCCGGTGGACCTCCTCGTCCTGAAGGAATCGCTGAAAGTGATCGCCTCGTTCCAAAAGATGCTGATGAAACAATACAATGTCGCCCGGGACGCATATTACCGATGACGCATCGAGGCATGAAGCATTCTCTTCATCACGGCCCGGCGCGGAACCCGATGAGGGAATTCATTCAGAGATCGTGACACCGCATCGCGCCACTGTTGCTGAGGAAGACACCGTTCCATGGACCTGGAAGAAACCGCGTTCCGCTCCATCGACGTCGAATCCACGGGGCTCGACACCCGGCATGACGAAATCGTCGCCTTCGCTTCGGTACCGATGCAGGGCAGAAGGATTCTCGCCGGGAAGTCCACTTACACCCTTGTCCGGCCTACCGAGTACAAGATGGCCGGCATGAAATACCACGGGATCGGCGGCCACGACCTCGATTCGGCTCCCAGCTTCGCCGAGGCCTCGCAATCCATTCTGGAGGCCATGAACGGCATTCTGGTGGGCCACTCCGTGGATTTCGACTACCGAATCCTTCAGAGGCTTTTCAGGGAGCTCAATATCAAGATCGAACGGGAGACCATCGACATCGTCCAGGTGGAAAAGTGGCTCTGCCACAAGGCCGGAAAGCTTTGCATGGATTTGAGCTTCGAGGCCATGATGGACCGCTATGAGCTCAGAGAAAGCTACCGCCACAATGCCCTGGCCGACGCCTTTTTTTCCGCCCAAATCTTTCAGAAACAGCTTCTGCGTCTCTCGGAGCGCGGCGTCCTCACCTTGAGCCAGCTCAAGAAAGCCATGAAGAGTTACCGATACTCCCTGTGGTAGGAAGGGAAGTTCCCCGACTGCGGAATGATTGGGGGCGGACCGTCAGCAGACCAGGAGCATTTTGTCGTCCGCCATCTCGCCGACCTTGAGGGCCGCAAACTCGTTCATGAGCTCCTGGATGGTCAGGCTTCGCTTCCTGTCGCCTTCCACATCCAGAACGATCCTTCCCTGGTGCATCATGATCAGGCGGTCTCCCAGCTCGATGGCATGCTTCATGTTGTGGGTGACCATGAGGGTGGTGAGATGCATCTCCTCGACGATCTGCCGGGTGAGGGCCAGCACCTGCTCCGCCGTTCGCGGGTCGAGGGCGGCGGTGTGCTCGTCGAGCAGCAGCAGCTGGGGGGGCCGGAGGGTGGCCATGAGGAGGGTGAGCGACTGGCGCTGGCCGCCAGAGAGCAGTCCCACCTTGTCTTTGAGCCGGTTTTCGAGGCCGAGTCCGAGCAGGGCCAGCTTGTCACGGAAAAGCTCGCGCTCGCGCTGATTCACGCCCCAGCGCAGTCCGGGCTTGAGTCCACGGCCATTGGCCAGGGCGAAGTTCTCTTCGATGCTCATGGACGCGCAGGTTCCCGACCGTGGATTCTGGAACACGCGGCCCACATGGGCGGCCCGGCGGTGCTCGGGCCAGCGCGTCACATTCAAGCCTCCGAAAAGGATTTCACCTTCGTCCAGGGGAAAGCGTCCCGAGATCAGGTTGAGGAGCGTGGACTTGCCGGCCCCGTTGCTCCCGATGATGGTGACAAACTGGCGGTCGGCGATGGTACAGCTCAGGCCGCTGATGGCCGTCACCTCGTTGATGGTCCCCCGGTTGAACACCTTGGTCAGGTTCCTGATCTCAATCAATGAAGTCCTCGCTCCTCCCTTCCAGTGGTCCGGTCAGGGGCCCTCTTCAGCGTCGCACGCCCCTCCAGCGCTCCTTCAGCAGGGGTACCGTCAGGCAGATCACCACCAGGACGGCCGTGATGAGATTCAGATCACTGGGCGTGAGGCGCAAGAAGCCGAAATGGGTCGACAGGGCCAGCGTGATGGTCAGCCGGTAGACGAGGGAGCCGCAGAGGGCGCTCAGCGTTTGCCAGGCCACCGATCGGGCTCCAAGAAGGCTTTCTCCCAAAATGACCGAGGCCAGGCCGGCCACGATGGTCCCAATCCCCATGCCCACATCGGCAAACCCCTGGCTTTGGGCCACCAGGCCGCCGGCCAGGGCCACGAGACCGTTGGAAAGGCTCACCCCCAGGATGGTCATGGTGTCGGTATTGACCCCTTGGGCCCGAATCATCTGAGGATTGTCCCCCGTCGCCCGAAGCGCCATGCCGACCTGAGTGTGGAGGAACCAGTCCAGAATGAACTTCCAGGACAGGGCGATGACCAGGAAGACCAGGGGGATCAGGAGATGCCTGGGCATCATCGAGGAAGGGAATGCGTCGAAAATGGTCGGCTGCCCCAGGAGCGGCAGGTTAGGGCGGCCCATGATGCGGAGATTGATGGAATAGAGTGCCGTCATGGTGATGATGCTGGCCAGCAGGCTCATGATGCGCAGCTTGGTCGAAAGGAGCGCCGTTGCGCATCCGGCCAAAGCTCCCGCCACCATGGCGAACACCAGGCTGAGGAACGGATCCAGGCCGCCGATGATGAGGGTGGCGGAGACGGCGGCCCCCAGCGGCAGGGACCCATCCACCGTGAGGTCGGGGAAGTCCAGGACCCGAAAGGTCAGGTAAACCCCGAGGACCATGAGGGCGAAGACCAGTCCCTGCTCCAGTGATCCGATGAAGCTGTAAATTGTCATTCCAGTACTTTGTCGGCTCGTTTCAGCACGGCGTCCGGCAGTGTGACCCCCATCTTTTCCGCCGCCTTGCGGCTCACCACCAGCTTGAGATCCTTGAGCGTCTCGACCGGCATCGTCGCGGGCTGAGCCCCCTTGAGGATCCGAACGGCCATGTCTCCGCTCTGGCGACCAAGCCGGTAGTAGTCGATGGCCAGAGCCGCGATGGCTCCCCGGGGGACCGAATCGATGTCCGCCGCATAAAGCGGAATCCTGCTTTCCTCGCAAACCTTGACGACGGCCTCGAACGCCGAAACCACCGTGTTGTCCGTGGGGATAGTGATGGCATCGACTTTTCCGACGAGGCTTCTGGCAGCCATGAGCACCCCGCTCGAATTGCTGACGGTCGCCTCCACCACCTCGATCCCATGCTTGGCTGCCTCCTCCCGCAACTGCTTCAGGGACGAGACGGAGTTATCTTCACCGGCGTTATAGATGAAGCCCAGCTTGACGATTTTGGGCTGAATCTCGCGCATGAGCTCCAGCTGGCGATCCACGGGGCTTCTATCCGTGGTCCCCGTCACATTCCCGCCGGGATGCTCCAGGCTTTTGACGAGCCCCGCGCTCACAGGGTCGGTGACCGATGAGATGACGATGGGAATCTTCTGGGTGGCATTGACGCAGGCCTGTGACGTGGGAGTGGCGATGCTGTGGATGAGGTCCACATTCCGGCCCACGAAGGCCTTGGCGATGCTGTTGGCCGTGGCCATGTTGCCCTGCGCGATCTGTACGTCGAAGACGACGTTCCGACCGTCGACGTAGCCGGCATCCTGGAGGGCATCGATGAATCCCTGGCGAGCGGCATCGAGGGCGGGATGCTCGACGATCTGAGAAATGCCGATGGTGATCTTTTTCTCCTCGGCGGCCCATCCCGCCGCCGCGAAGCCGATCAAAATCCCCAGACACACAATGGTCCTGGCTGTCTTCATGCCTTCCTCCCCATCAGACTGGTCCCCGAAAAACGGGCCTGTCAGTCCTCCGAGCGCCTTCTCGTGGACCCGCCCGTTCCGATTCGCCCATCGGCGCGCGAAATTCCCCCCATCGCGTCGCCGCCGAATGTCGCGCCAAAATCCCTTCCCCGCCTCATATCAAGCGGAGGTCCATTTCGCAATAGCAACCTATCCGGAGCTTTCCGCGACACATGGCTGGCGCCCCCGTAAAAATCCAGGCCCGTGTCCCATCCCAATCAATCTGGATTTTCGTCAAGTCATGCACCTGTTTGAACCGATCCATCACCTGAGGGCATAGGTCCAGAGGGGCCGGGCAAAAACCGAACCTCATCTCACTTTCAGACTGGCCTGACTCTTGCTTCCCTATCCCCAGGAAATCGAGGCAGCGAGCCCCCCGCCAGATTCTGCCTTCGTGAATGGTATGCTGTGAGCCTGAAATACCAGTATCGAGGAGAAGCCTCCATGAATCCAACGAAGTCGGCGCAAGTCACCCATTCGGCGGATGTACCCCGCAAAGTGCTCTGTCAACACTACTCCCATTGTCTGGACCTGACGATACTCAGAGGCTGGCCGGGATTCTCGTGTGAACAGTGCGAGCGGTATGACCTGGAGCCGGAACGAGATGCGGAGCACTGGAAGGAACAGGCCGGACGATGCCGGCTGCTTCTGGCGCGGCTTTTTGCTCCTCAGCCGAAGTACCGCAGAACAAGAGCCATTGATCCCGACAGGAATCGAGGTGAATTCCGTAAAGCCGGAAGACCCTCTCGCCATCAGCGGATCGATCGCAGCCTCGAGGGCGTGAGCGAAGGCGGGACCATCCGGCTGCCGGAAGCCTTTCTGGCTCACCTGATGCTCCTCTGGGAAAACAGGACCCACGAGTGATGCCGGGATGGAAAAAGGGCTCCCACAGGGCCGGCAGTTCTCTTGCGAGGCTCTCGTGGACCGATCTTTCGCAAAGCCGCACCCTGACAAAGCTTCATTGAATTCCAGTCCTCCGAGCGATTTGGAGGACTTCACCTTTCCCAAAAGCTCCGCACCCTTTTACTTCACCACGTATTCCAATTCCTCCACAACTGCCGGCATCCTCTGGGGACCATGAGGCGCCGCGTTGTTACTTTTGCTTTCCCAGCTTTTCCTTTCATCATATATGTCTCTGAATACACCTTCACACACAAAAGCGATCAAGGTCCATGGACCGGACCTGACCGGGCTTGCACGGAGATGGAAACATGAGTCTTATCGAGGGGCGGACAGTTCTGATCACGGGTGGGGCTTCCGGGATCGGCCGGATCATGGCGGCCATGTTGCTGGATAAGGGAGCCCGTACCCTCATCCTCTGGGATATCGATTCCAGCGGGCTGGATTCCGCGGTCGCGGAATTGCGCGGGGTGCATCCGGAAGTTCACGGAATCCCCGTGGATGTGGCCAACACCGAGGAGGTGGTCCGGGCTTCCGGGGAGGTGGAGAGGTCATTGGGCGGAGTGGACATCCTCATCAACAACGCCGGCATTATCGTGGGAAAGTACTTCCACGAGCACTCCCACGAGGATATCCATCGGACCATGACCATCAACACGCTGGCCCCGATGCACATTGCGCTGGAATTCCTGCCCCAGATGCTGCACAAAGGGACCGGGCACATCGTCAACATCGCCTCGGCGGCGGGGATGGTCGCCAACCCCAGGATGTCGGCTTACTGCGCCAGCAAGTGGGGCGTCATCGGCTGGTCCGACTCCCTTCGCCTGGAGATGGAGCGTCTGAGCCCGGGCATCAAGGTCACCACGGTAGCCCCCTACTACATCGATACCGGGATGTTTGCCGGGGTCAAGTCACTGATCCCGATCATCAAACCGCGGGTGGCAGCCCGAAAAATCATCAGAGGTATCGAGAGAGACAAGATCTTCGTTCGAATGCCTTTCATCGTCAATCTGCTGCCCTTCGTGAGGGGCATATTGCCGCTGAGGCTTTTTGACTTTGTCGTGGGAAGGGCGCTCCGTGTGCACTCCACCATGGACGAATTCACCGGCAGGACGGCGGACTGAGTCATGAACCCCTGGGAAACCCTGCAAAAACAACGGGATTTCTTCCAGTCCAACGGCACCCGGAGCATAGCCTTCAGGGTTTCCCAGCTGAAGCGTCTCGGGGCAATCCTCAGGAGCCATGAAACGGCTCTTTACGAGGCCATCCAGCTCGATTTCGGAAAATCCCGATTTGAAACCTCCATGACGGAGCTCTCCCTCATTCATGGCGAGATCAACCTGGCTATACGGAACCTGCCCCGGTGGTCCAGAAGGCGCAGAATGCCGACGAATCTCGCCAACTTGCCGGCGGACAGCTTCATCATTCCGGAGCCTCTGGGAAACGCGCTGGTCATCGGCGCCTGGAATTTTCCCTACCAGCTTTCGCTCATTCCCGCCGTATCCGCCGTCGCGGCCGGCTGCACCGTTATCGTGAAGCCGAGCGAGCTCTCGCCCAATACATCCCGCGCCATGGCTGGATTGATCAACGAGGCCATGGACCCGGCCGTGATCCACGTGGTGGAGGGGGGAGCTCCCGAGACCACGCAGCTCCTCGATGAGCGTTTCGACAAGATCTTCTTCACGGGCAGCACGACAGTCGGCCGCATCGTCTATCAGGCCGCTGCACGGCACCTGACTCCGGTCACGCTGGAGCTCGGCGGCCAGAACCCGGCCATCGTTTTCAAGGATTGCGCACTGCCCATGGCTGCCCGTCGGATCACCTGGGGGAAGTTCCTGAATGCAGGCCAGTCCTGCGTGGCCCCCAATCACGTCTGGGTGCACCGCTCCCTCGAGGATGAGCTTCTGAGCCATCTCCGATTTTGGATTCAGCGACTCTACGGAGAGAATTGGATGAGTCGAGACAATTTCGTGAAGATCATCTCTGACAAGCACCTGGATCGCCTAGCTGCACTCATCGATCCCGAAAAGGTGTTCGTCGGCGGTCGGGTGGCCCGCGAGGAGCGCTGCATCCAGCCGACCGTGCTCAGGGGCGTGACCCCGGAGGACCCGATCCTGGAGGACGAGATATTCGGCCCCATTCTGCCCGTGCTCACGTTCGAAGACGTCATGGAGCCCATCGAGCACATTAAGTCGCGCCCCAGGCCCCTGGCCCTTTACGTCTTCTCGCGGTCTCGCCGGACCATAGACAAAATCTTGACGGAAGTCCCTTTCGGGGGTGGAGCGGTGAACGACACGGTCCTCCATTTCACCAATCCCCACCTGCCCTTCGGCGGAGTGGGCCAGAGCGGAATCGGCAGCTGTCACGGCGAGGCCGGATTCCGGACCTTCAGCCATTTCAAGAGCATCCTCGACAAGCCCTGCTGGTTCGAGCCCTTTCTCAAGTATCCACCCTACACGCGCATCAAGCATAAACTGCTTCAACTTCTCCTTGAATGATTCGCGTTTTGGCAGTAAGGGCCAAAGATTAAAAAAACCTTCTACAGCTCAGCAACAAGAAGGCCGGTTCCCTTACGTCACTTCACGGCAGTCCTCAAACCGCAAGGGAGGAACGGAACTGTTCAAGGAATTCAAAGACTTCGCTATGAAGGGCAATGTGGTGGACATGGCGGTGGGTATCATCATCGGCGGAGCCTTCGGGACCATCGTCAAGAGCCTGGTGGACAATGTTCTCATGCCGCCCATCGGTCTGCTGCTTGGAGGGGTGGACTTTTCGGATTTTTTCCTTCTCCTGAAGGAAGGGGCGAAGCCCGGCCCGTACAACACCCTGGCCGAGGCTCAGGCGGCTGGCGCGGTCTCCCTCAATATCGGCCTCTTCATCAACGCGGTCATCAGCTTTGTCATCGTGGCCTTCGCATTGTTCATGCTCATCAAGGGCATGAACCGACTGCGGCGGGAGCAGGCGGTGCCGATGGAGGAGCCCACCAACAAGGACTGTCCCTTCTGCCACACGGCCATCCCCATCCCGGCCACGCGGTGCCCCAACTGCACGTCTCAACTTTAAATGTACACGGACCTCACTGACTTTGGGGGGCGAGATCGTAAAGTTTGGCGTATTTTGCCTCCAGGTAGCTCAGAAGGTGTTGAGGGTCGGGATCCTGACCGGTCACGTGGCGCATGAGATCCCTGGGGTGAAAGCGGCTTCCCTGGCTGTGAATGTTCCGGCGCAGCCATTGAAGCAGGGGCTCGAAATCCCCCATGCGAAAGCATTCCCGCAAGCCACCCAGCTCCGCTTCCGCCTGGCGAAAGAACTGCGCCGCGTAGAGGTTTCCCAGCGTATAGGTCGGGAAGTACCCGATGGCCCCCGATGACCAGTGAACGTCCTGCATGACTCCGCTGGAATGGTCAGCCGGAGTGAGCCCCAGAATGCTCCTCATCCCTTCGTTCCACACCTCGGGCAGATCCTGGACCGCAACGGCACCGCGCATCAGGTCCCGCTCGATCTCGAAGCGCAGCAGCACATGCAGATTGTAGGTCACCTCGTCGGCTTCGGTGCGAATGAGGGTGGGACGAACCTCGTTGATGGCGAATTGAAACTCCTGGAGCGGCACCCCAACCAAGGAGTCGAACTTACGGATCACTTCGGGGTAAAAGAATTCCCAAAAACCCGGGCATCGAGAAACGATGTTCTCCCACAGGCGGGACTGGGACTCATGAATCCCCAGCGAAACGGATTCCCCCATGGGCGTCCCCCAGTGGCCGGCAGGCAGGCCGATATCGTACAAGGCATGCCCGGCCTCGTGAATCGCCCCGAAAAACCCCTGTCCGAAAGATGACGCGCTGTACCTGGCGGTGATGCGCACATCCCCCGGTCCGATCCCCACCGTGAAAGGATGTGCCGTGGGATCCAGCCGCCCGCCCTGGAAATCATAACCGATGCACCCCAGGACGTTGCGCACAAAGGCTTCCTGACGGTCAACAGGAAAGTGGGAGCGGAGCACCCTGGAATCGGGCTGCCGTCCGCTGCCCATGATGCGATGAAGCAGCTCCACGAGATGCCCTCGGAGAGACAAGAAGAGCAGCTCCAGTCCCTCGGCCGTTTCCCCGGGCTCGTATCGGTCGAGCAGCGCATCGTAAGGCTCGCGGATATACCCCAGATGCTCGGCCTCCTCCCGTTTGAGCTTGACGATGCGTTCGAGAAAGGGTCTGAACGTCTCCCAGTCGCTCCGGGGTCGCGCCCGCTCCCAGCACGTCTGCCCTTCGGAAGCGGCCCGGGCCAGCTGGACCGCAAGCCGCTCAGGAATCCGAACAACCTTGTCGTAGGCACGCCTCCATTCCCGAACATTGACGGCCTCCGGTGAAAGCGGATCACTCACCAGGTCCGATCCTTCGACAAGAGCCAGTTTTTCCCCGATGCGGGGGTCTGTGCGCCGGGAATGGATGAGCCGAGTGAGCGCCGCCGACTGTTCAGCGCGGTGGGCATGACCCTTGGGTGGGATTACGGTTCTCTGGTCCCAGACGAGCAGGCTTCGGATGGAGTCGAAAAGCGCCGTCTCCTTTCCGTGCTGGGCCAGCCACTCATAAGCATCCCGACTCTTCACAGTTGCCTCCAGGGTTTGAATCCTCTCGGGAGGTGGAGCGGGCCAAACCCGCCTCTCCAGGCGCTTATACACTATGGAGATGGAGGAGCTCAACTCGGCCACACACATCAGCCGTCGGGTATTCTGCCCCACAAAGAAATCCCATGACTTCTACTCTGCCAGCCCGATAACTGGAACGGTTTTTGATTACGGTCCCCAATACCCCTGCGGCAGACCCTCGAGGATCAACAGGGGTTTCAACCAGGAACCAGGAACCAGGAACTTTCCAGAACAGAAAGGTGAACCCCCATGGGCACCAACAACGTTGTCTTCCTGGAAGTCATCGAGTGGCTGGACCCCACCGGAAAAGCCATCGTACAGCGAATCCCCGAGGAGGGCTCCGGGGAGATCAAATACGGCGCCCAGCTCGTGGTCCGCGAGAGCCAGGCCGCCGTTTTCTTTTACAACGGAAAGGCTTACGGAGCCTTTGGGAGCGGCCGCCACACCCTGAAGACCGCCAACATCCCCTTGCTCACCAAGGTCCTGAGCCTCCCCTGGGCCATGACGAGTCCGCTTCGGGCCGAGGTGTACTTCGTCAACCTCAAAGTGTTCACGAACCTTAAATGGGGCACCCGGGACCCCGTGGCCTTCAAGGATTCCAGGCTCGGCCTCATTCGCCTGCGCGCCTTCGGGGTTTTCAACGTGCGGGTGGCCCAGCCCATTCTGCTCATCAACAACCTGGTGGGGACCCAGGGACTCTACACGACCGAGGAGATAGAGGAATACCTCAACCGGGTCATCGTTTCCCGCTTCAACGACTACCTTGGTGAAAAGCTGGATTCTCTTTTCGACCTCCCCGGCCAATATGACGATCTTTCCTCCGGCATGGCCGGACGTCTACGGGAAGACTTCAGCCACTTCGGCCTGGAGCTCTCGCAGCTCTACATCAACTCCATCACGCCGCCCCCGGAGGTTCAGCAGGCCATCGACGACAAGAGCCGGCTGGCCGTTTTCGACGACCTGAATCGGCTCATGCGGATGAAGATGGCCATGGCCGTCGAAAACGCGTCTTCAACCCAGGGAGAGGCCGGAGCGGGACTTGGCATGGGCATGGGGCTCCTCATGCCCTCCATGGTGAGCCAGTTGATGACGCAGGACTCATCGGCCACACCGCCGGGGGCGGCTTCCGCCTGCCCGGAGTGCGGACAGCCGGTTCCCGGCGGATCTCGATTCTGCCTCCACTGCGGGCACCAACTCCTCGTGCTCGGCCGCTGCAGCCAGTGCGGCAAGAACCTGCCGCCTCACGCCCGGTTTTGCTCACGATGCGGACAGGCTGTCGAGCTCAAACCGCAGCCGAAGCAATGCTCACAGTGCGGCACTGAAAACCTGCCGGAATCCCTCTTTTGCAACCAATGCGGCGAGCGGCTTCAACCATGACCCCGGAGATTCCCGTTGAGCTCGGCTGCCCCCAATGCGGCGCTCCGGTCATTCTCGAGGAAACCGACCGAATCCTGAGCTGCGGCTTTTGCCGGGTTCGCCTTTGCCTGGCCTTCCAGGGCACGTCGAACTACCGCCTCACCACGCCGGACCTTCCCGAAGCGGGGCTGTTATACATCCCCTACTGGCGTTACCGGGGCATGGAATTCTCCGTTGAGGGTCTGGAGATCCGGCATCGGGTATCCGACCATTCCCGTCTGGCCATAAAGGCTTCGGGCCTGCCGCCGACACTGGGTTTCCGGCCTCAGGTGCTGAAGCTCAAGCCCATGACCGCCGGCATGGGAAACCGGTTTCTGAAGCCTGAACTCACTTTCCAGCAGGTGCGCGCGAGCACCAATGGATCCATCTCGAAACCATTCAACGGCGCTGGTGACCCGCGGAGCCAGAGCGCATTCGAGGCGCTCGTCGGCGAGACGGTACATCTCATTCATTCGCCGGTTCTCCACACGGACGACGGGTTTTGGGACCCCATCCTCCGCCGCCCCCTCGTGGAAGTCGACGCCGCGGCCTTGAACCGACTGGCCCGGGACCAGTCACCAGGAGAATCCATCCGATTTCTCCCCATGATATGCCCCACATGCGGATGGGACCTGGCCGGGGAGAAGGATACCCTGGCTCCCGTCTGCAGGAACTGCCACAGCATCTGGGATTCGGGAGGGGGACGGCTGAGCCGGCTGCCTTTTGGTGTGGCCCCATCGGGAGGTAAGGGAAGGGAAGATCTCCACCTGCCGTTCTGGAAGATTCGGGCCTCGGTCTCGGTTCTGCAACTGGAGACCCAGGGCGATCTCATTCGACTGGCCAACGTGCCTAGGGTGCTCGATCAGAACAGGATTGCGCGAAAACTCGATTATTATGTTGCGGCCTTCAAAGTCCATCCCCAGCTATTCCTCCGGCTGGCGCGCTCCTTCACGCTCGGGCAACCTGCCCGCGGGCTCGCCCGGGAGCTCCCCAAATCGCCCCTCCACCCTGTAACCCTGCCCCTGGCCGAAGCCTTGGAGACCCTTCCCATCCTGGTGGGGTCCATGGCCGTGCCCAAAAAGACATACCTGCCCATGATCTCCGGGCTGAAGTTCCAGCCCGTCGATTCCCAGCTCGTCTTCTTTCCCTTCGAGCTCAAAGGTACCGAGCTCATCCAGAACGACATCGGGATGAGCATCAGCTGCAACGCCCTCGGCATGGGACGGCTGATCTGATCCGCATCTCCGGTGTAAACGGTTGCCCGGGCGCCGCCGGTTGAATTAGGATGGCGACGATCATGTGCCCGTCAGCTGAAAGCCACGAAACGGTCTCGTGACCCGTTCGTGCGCTGGAGACCCCGGCGCATCGTCTCGACCGCCCACAGGGTTAGGAGGCACCCCCATGAAGATGCTCTTCACATCGGATACCCACGTCCTTCCCGGTCACCTGACCCGCCTCCTGAAGGCCGCGGTCGAGCTTCGTCCCGAGCTGATGGTTCTCGGCGGCGATCTCATCCCGGACTGGCGGCGAACCATCCGTGACTCGATCCCATCCCATCGAACCTGGGTGCGGGAGAAATTCCTGCCGGCCCTGCAAAAGTTCCACGACTCATTTCCCTGGATGCGCATTTTCCTGGACCTTGGAAACGATGATCTCGCCGCGGCCGCCCCCCTGCTGGAAGCGAGGGACGGCATCGATTTCGAGCTGCTCCACATGAGAGTGGCCGAATTAGGCCCCCGGCTGGCCCTGGTGGGTTACATGACCGTGAACCCCACCCCTTTCCTCATCAAGGACCGTGAAAAACCGGATTGCAGGGACTGGACCGGGCTTGACGTGACGGGAGTGCGGAAGGAGGGCGCGGCGACGGTCTCGGGTGCTGAGAGCAGCGTGGCGCTGGACCCGGCGTCCGGAACCATGGAAGACGATCTCGATCTGCTTTCCGGATTGCTGACGAGCTCCCGGTGGGAGCACCATGATTTTCTTTTCGTCAGCCACTGCCCGCCACGGGGCACAGCCCTGGACCTGACCTCCATGCATACCCACGTGGGCAGTATCGCCGTGCGTCGGTTCATTGAGCGGTGGTCGGCCACGGGGAGGCTTCGGGCTTCATTCCATGGGCACATCCACGAATCTCCCTGGATGTCCGGCCGCGTGATGCAATCCTTCGGCGCCACGCCCGCTTTCAATGTGGGTCAGGATAGCCAGGTGCTCCATGCCCTGCTCCTCGACACCGATGATCCAGCCGCGACCGCCCGTCGTGTGACCATCGACCGCTCGGGCATTCCCGCCCTCGGAATCAGCGCGTCAGGTGTCGATACTTGATGCGGTGGGGCTGGTCGGCGTCGGCCCCCAGCCTGGCCCTACGGTCGGCTTCGTACTCCGTGTAGTTGCCGTCGAAGTAGACCACCTGGCTGTCCCCCTCGAAAGCCAGGATATGGGTGGCGATCCGGTCCAGGAACCACCGGTCGTGGCTGATGACGACGGCGCAGCCCGCGAAGTTGAGCAGCGCGTCCTCCAGGGCCCGCATGGTATTCACGTCCAGGTCGTTGGTGGGCTCGTCCAGGAGAATGACATTGGCCCCGGCCTTAAGGATGCGGGCCAGGTGGACCCGGTTGCGCTCCCCCCCCGAGAGCACGCCCACCTTCTTCTGCTGGTCGGAGCCTGTGAAGTTGAAGCGGGCGGCATAAGCCCGCGCCTTCACGGTACGGCTGCCGAGCTGGATGGCCTCCTCGCCGTCGGAGATGACTTCCCAGACCTGCTTTTCCGGATCGAGCACATCCCGGCTCTGCTCGACGTAGGCCAGCTTGACCGTTTTCCCGAGGACAAACTCGCCCGAGTCGGGCTTCTCCTCTCCCGTGATCATCCGAAAGAGCGTGGTCTTGCCCGCGCCGTTGGGGCCGATGACCCCGACAATGCCGCCGGGGGGCAGCATGAAGGAGAGGTTCTCCATGAGCAGCCGGTCCCCGTAAGCCTTGGAGACGTTTCGCGCCTCGATGACCACATCGCCCAGGCGGGGGCCCGGAGGCACATAGATCTCGAGGTCTTTCATGCCCCTGTCGGTGTCCTGCTTGAGCAGGGTCTCGTAAGCGCCGATGCGGGCCTTGGACTTGGCGTGCCTCCCCCGGGGGGACATGCGCACCCACTCGAGCTCCCGCTCCAGGGTTTTCTGGCGCTCGGTCTCTGCCTTTTCCTCACGCCGCAGCCGCTCCTGCTTCTGTTCCAGCCAGGACGAATAGTTCCCGTGCCAGGGAATGCCCTGGCCGCGGTCCAGCTCGAGGATCCACTCGGCCACGTTGTCGAGAAAATACCGGTCGTGCGTCACGGCGATGATGGTCCCCGCATACCGCTTGAGGTGCTGTTCGAGCCAGGCGACGGTTTCGGCGTCCAAATGGTTGGTGGGCTCGTCGAGGAGCAGGATGTCCGGAGCCTGGAGCAACAGCCGGCACAGGGCCACCCGCCGCTTCTCGCCTCCCGACAGGATGCTGACGGGCGTGTCTCCCGGAGGGCATCTCAGGGCATCCATGGCCATCTCCAGCCGGGAGTCCAGGTCCCAGGCATTCATGGCGTCGAGCTTCTCCTGCACTTCGCTCTGGCGGTCGAGCAGTTTCTGCATCTCATCGTCCGACATGGGCTCGGCAAACCGCTCGTTGATCCGGTTGAACTCGTTCATGAGGTCCACCGTGGCCTGGACTCCCTCCTCGACGATCTCGCGCACTGTCCGCATTTCGTCGACAAGCGGCTCCTGCTCCAAGAAGCCGATGGTGTAGCCTGGAGACACCACCGTTTTGCCGTTGAAGTCCTTGTCCACTCCCGCCAGAATCCTCAGCAGGGAGCTCTTCCCCGAACCGTTCAGGCCCAGAACGCCGATCTTGGCGCCGTAAAAATAGGAGAGGTAGATATCCTTCAGGATGGGCCGCTTGTCGTGGAACTTGCTCACTCCAACCATGGAGTAGATGACCTTGTTGGCTTCCGTGCTCATTGAGAATCCTCCGCGAAAGACCTTACGCCGACCGCTTGAACGTATAATTGCCTTTGAAGAATTGATCGACATACCAGTCGATGTGACCGTCGTCCGAAAGCACCATGTCCAGCAGCCGGACCGCGCCCAGGAGGCGACCGATCATATCGAGCTTCTCCTCTATGAGGTGGCTGTCGTATTTTTTGATCTCCCCCCGAACCATGTCGCCCTTGATCTCCGTTTTGAGCTCCAGCCGCTTGAGGATCTGAGCGATGAGGGTCGCGCGCCGCGAGCGCCGACCGATGTCCGCCGCCCCCCCCTTGAAGGAGAAGGTGATGTAATTGTCGTTGACCTGCGGGCCGCAGTAGGCGTCCAAAACGGCGAAATGGTAGCCCAGCCGCGAGTTGAAATTCAGGTACTCGCCAGACACCACCACGTAGTTCGGTCCCCCCATGCGGTCGTCCATCGTCGGGTCGCTCAGGATGGACTCGGTCAGGATAGAAGCGAAACCTTTCCAGTCGATGCCGACGCTTCCCAGCCACTCGACCCCCGGATGGGTCATGCCGCGCAGAACGGCCTTGAAGGGAATCGAGATCACATCCTCGGCTCCGGCCACGCGGGCATCCGGGGGAATTCGCAGCCCTCCCCCCAAGTCCACGGCGTATATCTTCATGGGCAGGGGTACCTTGAGGTGTACCGCAAAACGCTCGCTCACCTCGATATCGTCGCTGATGCGGAACATCTCGCGCATGGACATCTCGTGGGCGAAACGGATGATGTCGTGCATGGTCTCGCAACCCTCGGGAGTGAAGTTCTCGCTTTTCGGGTCCAGGAGGTTGAGCACGGCGATGCGCTTGAGGACCGAGTGGGCCTTCTTGTAGGCGGGGCTCCCCTTCATGGGATTCACGGGCTTCTTACGCTCGAGAATCGACTCCACTCGCCCCCGGAACACCACACCGTTGCTGGCGTCCACCGTGATCTCCTCACCATGGGGTATGATCTTTGTGGCATTGCCCGTCCCCACCAGCGTGGGAATGGAAAATTCGCGGGCTACCGAAGCCATGTGGCCGGTCACGCTGCCCACATCGGTGACGATGGCCTGAACTCTTCCCAGGATGGCCACATAGCGCGGGGAGGTCTGAGGGGCGATGAGGATACAAGCTTCGGGAATGTTCAGTAGATTGTGGTCCGAGGTCAGCACATATGCCAGTCCGCTGGCCTTGCCGCGGGAGGCGGTCATTCCGGCCTTGAGCAGGACCGGATGGTCCGGGAATTCCGCACTGAGGGCCTCCATGTCCATTCCCGACTCGACTTCATTATTTCGGACGGTCATGAAATCCAGGTTCAGGGGACGCGCCTGCAGCAGCACCAGTCGACCTCTCCTGTTCATCGCCCACTCGATGTCCAGGGGAACCCGATAATGCTCTTCGAGAGCCAATCCGTACTCCACCAGTTTTGACAGTTGATCCCGGGTCAGACAGGCCTGATCGCGCATCGCCTCGGGTACTGGCACCTCCACCAGGGCCTTGCGCTCGTCCAGCGCAATCTGCGTTGGCTTGTGGGCCGTCTGGATGACCGTGGGAATTCTCCCCTCTTTTTCCACCTCATAGAAATCGGCGGCCGTGGAACCGCTCACCGCTCCCACGCCGAGCCCCCAGACGGCGTTCACCATCACCACGTTCCGCCGGTTGTCGTTGGGGTCCCGCGTGTACATGACGCCGGCGGCCAGCGCATCGACCATTTCAATGCACAGCGCGCTCATGATGACATGGTCGTCCGGATACCCCTTGCTCCGTCGATAGTAAATGGCTCGAGGGTTGAAAGTGCTGGCCACCGTCCGCTTGTAAGCCTCCACCACCCGCTCCCGCGTCACCCCGAGATACGAGGAGTGCTGCCCGGCGAAGCTCGCCTCCGAGTCCTCGCTGGTGGCGCTGCTGCGCATGGCCATCTGGACCTCGGGGCCCCGATCCTTGATGATGTCGTCCATCTGCTCCATCAGGCCGGCTTCGAGGTCCTGCGGCAGCGGCGAGTGGAGGATGAGGGAATGAATCTCGCGGCTGCAGTTGACCAGCTTCTCCGTGTCGTCGATGTCCAGCCCCTTGAGGATGTTGTCGGCCTTCTCCAGCAGGTGATTGGATTCCAGAAAATACTGGCAGGCGTAGGCGGTCACGGCAAACCCTCGAGGGACAGGAAGATGCACGCGGTTGGTGATCTCTCCAAGGCTGGCGGCCTTCCCGCCCACCTCGGAGGCGCGCTCCAGGCTCAAGTGCTGGAGGGGTATGGTCAGGCTGGTCTTCTCGACCCGTCTCTTGCGAACCAGCTCCTGAAGAATTCCCACGCCTATCCGCTCAACCGACTCGAACAGCGGCTCATAACGACCGCTCGAGAGTGCATTGAGATCCTCGGCGATATCGTAAACACATGAAATGAGCCGTTCGGCCTGTCGCGTGATGTACTCGAGGCTGAAGGGCTTTGGACCGTAGCAGACCTGCTCCAGCTCGGTCATGATCACAAGGGCCTTGTTGTTACCCGCCAGGAGGTTCTGGAAATGGCGATACTTGTTTTGAAACGCTGCCTTCTCCGGCGAGTCGTTATCGAAGACCCGGCTTCGGCGAAACATGTCCAGGAATTTCAGCATGAGAATCCTCCCCGCCTCATCGGCCCGTAACGAAAAAATACAGAAGCAACCCGGAAAATGTTCCCCAGACGAGGGCGACTGCCGTTCCCACGACGCAGATCCACCCGAGGATGAGGTGAGTGATGGTCTCGGCGCTTCTCTCCCGGTATCCGAGAATGAATCCCAGAATGATTCCGCCCAGAAGCCCTCCGCCGTGCCCCCAGTTGTTGATGCCCGGCATCAGGAACCCAAATGCGAAGATCCCCAGGACCCAGCCGCCAAGCTGCCGATAAACAGCTTCCCCGTAGGCCCCCCCTCGGCTCTTGCCATAATAGAGCGCGGCCCCGATAAGGCTGCAGACCGCCGCCGAAGCTCCCAGGGTGAAGGGAATTCCCGCCAGGACCGAAACGTAAAACCCCAGTACTCCGCCCAGGGTATAGATGGCCGCCATTCGCGGAAATCCGTATTCATGGTAAATGAGCGGAGCGATCTGCCTCAATGCCATCATGTTGAAGAGAATGTGAAGGATGCCCCCATGGAGGTAATTGGCGGTGATGAGTGTCCACCAGCGCCCCAGCTGCACGACAGGGATGGCCCCCGTCTCCCCCAGAAGAACCAGGCTTCGGTGGTCCGGAGAAAGCAGCCCGAAGGGATTCATCGACAGCCCCGCCCTCGATGGGTTCAGAAGCAGCGAGAGAATGAACATCACCGCGTTGACGATGATGATCACTCGGACAGTCTTTTCGGGATCCGAGAACAGTCCCCCCAGGGACCTGGTCCAGCTCAACGAGGCCGGACGCGCCATGCCGCAATACGGGCACTTCGCCTCATCCACGCTGACCAGCCTGCGGCAGTTGGGGCAAAGGATGGATCTCCTGTCATGATTCTGCATCGTGGTCTCCATAAGATTTCAGGACTCAGGCTCCCGGACCACGCCGGTTTCGGCCTGGGATGCTCGGTTCCTTCCAGGCAAAACGACTGAACAAACTCCAGCCCCGGAGCGGACAGACAGGCCCGTTGAGCACAACGAACGCCGGTCCGTGTCAGAATCCCCCGCATCAGTTAAAATGATTCACGGTCATGGACAATCGACCCTGAAGATTCTGGAAGTGATGGGGAGCCTAAAGACTCGGAGGGAGATGCCTCACGAGATGCGCACGCGCTCTGTTTGGAACTCCCTGTCCATTTGAAGGTTAATGCAACGACCGCCCCATCTCAAGGATGCAGTCATGGAGACCCTCCCGGAGAACGGTTCAGAGCACAAACGTCAACTGGTGCACTCACTGCTCGAACTCAACACCCGAATCACCTCGAGAGCCCTGCGAGGCGCTCTCGGAGGACAGGCGTCAACCCCTGACGGCCACATCTACGACGGCTTCGAAAGCCTGCTCCAACCGGAATATCTCAGAACCCTTTCTTCCCTCAATTCGGTGTCCAGGGAAGGAAAACGACTTTATCATACTTTGCTTTCGCACTACCTTCAGTTTCAGGCCATGCCCTACGAAAACGAGCTTTCCCAGTGGGCCCGGGGAGCCTCGGCCGCCGTCAACGGCGAAAAGGTGTACCTGAGGGAGATTCACACCTGGTGTCAGAAAAACAGCGACGTTCCCAAGAGGCTGATCATGGAAAAGGAAACCAGCAGCCTTTCGAAATTCCTCAAGCCTTTCGCCCTGGCCCCATGGACCGTCGTTCTGGAAATCCTGGAAGACGAACTCCACTATCCCGACTACGTGGCTTACTGCGCCGACAAGAAAAGCCTGGACTACAGCCGATACGCGCGGTGGGTGGAGACGCTCATGGACGAGACGTCGGACCTGTACTTCGGCGCCATGGATGCGTGGGCCAGGGAAACCCTGGGGCAGCCGCTCTCCGAATCCAGTCGCTTCGACGCCATCTATCTGGTCGGACTGGGTCAGTTCGACTCGCTGGTTCCGGACTCCATGGCCCTTTCGGAACTGCCGCGGTTTTTCGAAAGCTGGGAAATCGACGCGTCCGCAATCCCCGGCCTCCATCTCCACCTGGAGCCGTCGCGCCAGAAGGGCCACCAGGGTCTGACCTTCGCGCTGCGCATACCCGGCGAAGCACACCTGGTGATGAATCCCTCGGGCGGCTGGATCGACCTCGAAACGCTCTTCCACGAGATGGGCCATGCCCTCAGCATCGTCCACACCCGCGCCGACCTCGACCCCGCACTGAAGGATTTCAACACATCGTCCACTCTCTCGGAAACCTACGCATTTCTGCTTCAGAACATGTGCTTCACTCCACCCTTCCTGGAGAGATTTCTAGGTCTGAAACCCAAGGAGATCGACACCCTGCTCCATTACAAAGCACTGAAGGACCTGGCCTTCTACCGCCGCTACGGAGCCAAGTTCCTGAGCGAAATCCAAATGTTTCAGTCGAAGGATCTCGCCAACGGCCAGTTCTATGCGGACCGTCTCCAGCAGTACACAGGTTTCCGCTACAAACCCGAGACGCACCTTTTTGACCTGGCCCCTGAACTCTACGCCCTCGATTATCTCATTTCCTGGACCGCCGAGGCCAACCTGCAGCGTCATCTCAGCCACTCCCTGGGAGACGATTGGATGTTCAGGCGAGAGACGGGCGACGTATTGAAGGACTGGTGGAGACAGGGCAACCAATATGAAATCGACGAGTTCTTCACGATCAACGGATTGGGCTCCATTCACCCCCATGACATCGTATCGCGGTGGCGAAGCCGCATCCGTTGAAATTTCTCTAAAAAGTTCCTGGTTTCCGGTGCCTGGTTTCTGGGTAAAAAACCAGCACGGCCGGGAGCTGTCCGGACCCCTGCGGTCAGCACTCCAAGTCCCACCGGGGAGGCCGCCCGGGAAACACCTCCCGAAAAGAGGGCGATGGATTCTATCTCGGACAGCCGCCGCCTAGCGCAGCTTCAGGGTGGCCAGGGCGATGAGGGCCAGGATGCCCGAGAGAATCCACAACCTGATCACCACCTTGGTCTCGGCGATCCCCTTGTACTGAAGGTCGTGGTGCAGGGGGGCACGGAAGAAGATGCGTCTTCCCAGCCACTGGACTCCGATCTTATCCTGGATCTGGCTGGACAGGGCCTCGATGATGAAGAGTCCACCGAGGAGGGGGAAGAGCATCTCCTGCTTGAGTAGCACCGAGACCACCGCCATGGTTCCCCCGATGGCCAGGGATCCGGTGTCCCCCATGAAGATTTGAGCCGGGTAGGCATTGTACCAAAGAAACCCGAGCCCCGCCCCCACGAAGGCCGCCCCGAAAATGGTCAGCTCCCCGGCATTCCTCAGGAACGGATAATAGAGGTAGCTGGAGTAGATGCGGTTCCCCTCGACGTATGCGAATATCCCCAGCACCGCCATGACAAAAAGGGATGGTGTTATGGCCAGCCCGTCCAGCCCGTCGGTGATGTTCACGGCATTGGAAACGAAGATCACGAAAAGGAAAATGAACGCCCCGTAAAAATAGGGGCCCAGATCCAGCAGCGGGTATTTGTAGAACGGCACGTAAAGCTTGCTCGCCAGCTCCGGTCCCACGGGAGCCCAGGGTCCCACGCACACCCAGGCAAAGCCCAGGCCGAAAAGACCCTGGAGGACCAGCTTCGTTCGCTCCGACAGACCCCTGTCGCCACTCTGGCGTCTCACCTTGGAGAGGTCGTCCCAGAGGCCCAGGGCTCCGAACCAGAGCATCCCCGCCATAGAAGCCGCCAGGAACGGGTTGTGCCAGTTGCCCCACAGGGCCATGGAGCTCAGAACCGCCCCGATGATCAGAACTCCTCCCATCGTCGGAGTCCCGCTCTTGTCGAATGCCGAACGAACCCCGGTGTCCCGAACCTGATCGAGGAGACAGCGCCTGTGCATGTACAGAATGAAAGGCTTACTGAAGATAAAGATGAAGATCACCGCCGTCAGGGCCGCCATGATGGCCCGAAAGGTGATGTAGTTCACCAGGCGGAAAAACGAGAAGAAATCCGACGTGGCCATGAGCAGATTGCTTATTTCATAGATCATTTCAACGCTTCCTTGCGACCGCCTCGCCCATGAGCGGAGCGTTCTCGCACAGGCCCTTTCCATCCGCGAGTCGGCCGCGGCACGAATTCTGAACCACCTTGTACGATTCCTTGATTGAAAAGTGAGGGCGGAAATCCGTTGCCGTAAGTATGAAACTCCCGATTTCAGCGGTCAAGGAATCGGTTGGGGGAACGATGCCCCGTTCCAGCAAGCGATGGATGCCTCTCAGCCCGGCATCTCGCACCTGCCAGTAGTGGTGCTCCCTCAGGCGAAGGAGGGTCTCGAGGGCCCTGTGGTCCGTTCCGACTTCGCCAACAGCGGTCGCCGCCTCGATGGCGACCTCGAAGCAATCGTCCCTCAGTCCTCTGAGAACGGCCTCGAACACGAGCTCCGACTCGTAGACGCGCGTGCCGAAGAACGCAAAGGCCCGGCACGCCTGGGAGCGGACCTCGAAATAAGGATCTTCGGCGGCGATGAGCAGATGTCGCTCAATCTCGGGATCGTAACGATTCATCACCTGAATGGCGTGGACAATATTCCGGCGGATGAACCCCACCTCCTTGAAATCGCCCCCGAAGAGCCTCTTGACCCACGGAGCGGGCGTTCGATCCACCAGCATGTGGAGGAGAGCGGGTATCTTTTCATTATACCGCGTATAGCCGATGAGCTTGACTCCGACGTTGCGATCCTGCCAGCTGTCGTGAGTGAGAAGGCCGGCCGCCCGGTGCCGGTAATAGATCAGGTCGTCCTCGTCGTTGATGACGTCCTGGGGATCATAGGCGGAAGGGGACTTGGCGTAAGCCGCCGCCAGGAGCCGCAGCAGGTCCTGGTTGTTCATGAGCGGTCTGAAAGGCAGCCCGTGGGCCCCGATACCGTTGTTGTAGCTGTTGTCCTGAAAAAGCTCGGAAAGGATCCTCTCGTTGGCCCGCCGGCGCAGAAACTGCCTGCTGCGGCTCCTCATTTCCTCCAGGCGTCTCGGATCGTTCATGAGCTTCAGAATGCGGCCGGCAAGCACTTCTCCCTTCAAGGTCTCAAGCACCTGTCCCTCTTCGAGTACCGTATCCTCGAAGATCACTTCCGCCGCTCCACCATGCTTCATGGCCCGAGCGTTCATGACCTGGTGGTCGCCGGGGAGGTTTGCCTTGGGAATGAGCAGTGCCGGCTTGCCAAGGCTCGATATTTCGTTGAGACTGCCGGCTCCGCTGCGGCAGACAATGAGGTCGCTCACGGCATACACGTCTGCGATGTTGTGGAAATAGTCCTGACGGTAGTAGAACCCATCCAGCAGAGCCCGCTCCTCGGCATCCAGCACTTTCTGAATCCGGCTTTCGGTATCGGCCGCAGGGTCGTACCTGTCCAACTGAGCCAGGCCGGTGCCGTGAATGATGAACAGCTGGTCCCTGTAAGGCAGGAGGTAACGCAGAGCGTCCACTACGGCGCGATTGATGGTCCGGGCCCCCTGGGAGCCGCCGAAAGCGAACACCACCCACCTCCCCTCGGGGATCGAGAAGGAAAGGTTCGCGGCAGCCTCTTCCCGCGATTTCTCAACGATGGAATGGCGGATGGGATATCCAACCACGCTTCCGTTCCGAGGAAAAAAGGAAAGGGTTTGAGGAAAAGTGAGGAGGACCCGGTCAACCCAACGACCGAGCAGAGCGTTCATCTGCCCGGGGATGCTGTTCTGTTCGTGAAGGAACAGACGGGTGTGGGCGATGCCCAAGGCGCGCAGCAAAAGGGCTGCGATGATCACGGGAGCACTCACATATCCCCCGGTCGCCACCACCCAGCGGGGGCAGAACCACAAAAGCAGCGCCGCGGATTGGAGAACACCCAGTGTCAGTTTGACCAGGAAACGGAACGTTCGAAACGACGGCCGGAGTCCCGGAAATCCTTCAGAAAAGACAAAGTGAAGCGGATAGCCCGCTCGCCGGACAATGACGGCCTCGGCCCTGCCCCGGACGCCCAGGTAGCAGAATCGGGCCTCGGGCTCACGCTTTCGGATTCCCTCGGCAATGGCAAGGGCCGGGTTCACGTGGCCCCCCGTGCCCCCGCCCGAAAGCATGACGCGGCACTCCCGTATCGAGAGGGATCTCCATCTCCTCTTGAGGAGGATCATCACCCCAACAAAGACCGTAGCGACGATGGCCAATATACTCAACATGCTGCTCGGCAAGCGATACATCCCCCGCTGGTTCTATGTAGATGCAGACGAGCGGCCGGTTTTCAGAATTCCAGGACTCGTCGAATGTCCTTCCACGGGATAGCCCCCTCCCGCACCAGACACGGAGGGTTTATGGTCAAGTCCACGATGGTCGAAGGCTGCCCCCCTCGGAGCTCACCCCCGGAAACAACCACGTCCACCCCATCGAGCAGCAACCGGGAGATCTCCCCCAGGGTTCGGCAGGCCGGCTCCCCCGAAAGGTTGGCACTGGTCGAGATGATAAGGCCACCTAAAGCTTCCGCCAGACGCCGGGCCACAGGATGAGGTGAAATCCTGACTGCGATCCGCCCCGTATGTGCGTGGAGCGACGGAGGCATGGAAGGGGACGCCGGAAGCAGCAGGGTGAGTGGGCCGGGCCAGAAGACTCTGGCCAGAGCCTCAGCCGATTCCGGCCACTGGGATGCCGCACGGTTTATGGACGGGCGATCCAATGCGATGAGCGGCAGCGGTTTAACGAAGTCTCTTCCCTTCAGGGCGAATATCCGGTTCACGGTGAAAGCGTTGCCAGGATCTCCCCCCAGGGCGTAGAAGGTCTCAGTCGGGTAGACGGCGATCCCCCCATCAGCCAGAATGGAGGCGGCTTTCCTGATTTCGGGCTCACAAGTCGAGAAGGAATCCAATTCAGCGAGCACCCCTCGAAACCAGATACTCCTGAAGCTTCCGGTTCCTGCGGATGACAACGTCATCCGCCATGTCTTGCTTGCCCTGTCTCAACTTCTCGGCCAGAGCCGGATCGCGGAGAGCCAGGATCTGCAGAGCAAAAATGGCGGCATTTCGGGCCCCCCCCTTGCCGATGGCCATGGTGGCCACGGGAATGCCGGGCGGCATCTGGACGGTGGAAAGCAGAGCGTCCATGCCATTCAACGGCGAAGAGTCGATGGGAACGCCAATGACCGGCAGGGTGGTCTTGGACGCCACAACACCGGCCAGGTGTGCCGCCCATCCGGCACCGGCAATGAGCACCTGGATTCCCCTCCCGGCCGCCTCCGCGGCGTATCGGGACGTCTCCTCGGGACATCGGTGGGCCGAAAGAATCTTCACCTCACAGTCCACCCCATGGGCGTCAAGGACCGCCAAGGCTTCCTCCATCACCGGAAGATCCGAGTCGCTCCCCATGAGAATGCCCACCAGCGGCTCCCTTGTCTCCGTCGCCATGCTCTTCCCTCCTTTATCCCTTTTCCCCCATCTCGGGAATAGTGCCGGAGTCATCCGGTCGTGTCACTCTTTTCCGATGTCGCTTCGGTAGTAAAGCCCTTCGAAGGAGATCTTCCCCATCTCGGTGTAGGCGATTTCCCTGGCCGCCGCCAATGTGTCGCCGGTGGCGACGATGCAGAGTACTCTTCCTCCCGTGGTGATCCATCGGCCGTCAGCGTCCTGGTCGGTGCCGGAATGGAAAACCAGGCAACCGGGGTCGACGAGATCGAGCCCATCAATGGGGACGCCTATGCGATAACGATCCGGGTAGCCCTTGTACCAGCCTTTCTTCCCCTTGACGGGACCGCTGGTGGCAATGAGACACAGCCGATATCTCGGGTCCCAAACCGGCCGGATATCCTGGAGTCGACCCGTGAGGATGGCCTCGCAAATGTCCACAAGGTCCGTCTCCAGCCGAGGCAGTATGACCTGGGCCTCGGGATCCCCCAGCCGGATGTTGATCTCCAACACATATGGGACAATCTCCGAGCCCTCCTCCACCAGCATGAGGCCGAGATAAAGAATCCCGCGGTAAACGAAGTCGTATTTCTCGCGGACTCCGCGGATGAGCGGCTCCGCCACGCGCTTCATGATGGTCCCGACCAGAGGCTCATCCAGCCAGGGGTGCGGTGAGTAGGAACCCATACCGCCGGTGTTTTTGCCTTCGTCATTGTCCCGCGCCCGCTTGTAGTCCTGGGCCGCCACCATGGGAACGATGGAGGCGCCGTCCGTAAAGCAAAAAAAGGACAGCTCCCGCCCGCACAGCCGCTTCTCGATGTCCACCCGGTTGCCCGCATCACCGAAGATGCGCTGTTCCATGACTTCATGGACAGCCTTCTCGCCTTCCTCGACCGTCGAGCAAACGATGGACCCCTTGCCAGCGGCCAATCCATCGGCTTTGACCACCACGGGATAGCCCACCTGTCTGACATATTGTCGAGCCGGCTCGGGCTCGGAGAACACGGCAAACTCAGGAACGGGAATTCCCAGCTCCCGCAGCATGACCTTGGTGTCGCACTTGCTCGACTCCAGGCGACTCGCCCGCTGATTCGGCCCGATGATGTTGAGCCCCCGGCTCTCGAACAAATCCACAATGCCGGATGACAGGGGTTTTTCGGGTCCTACAAAAGTGAGGTCGATGCGCTCCCGCTCGGCAAAGTCCGCCATTTCCTCGATGGTCTTCAAATTGACGCAGGTGGCGGTTTGGGCGATGCCCCCATTGCCGTGGGCCACGAAAACCTTCCCGACCCGCGGACTCCGGGCGAATTTCCAAGCGATGGAATGGTCGCGCCCACCGCTTCCAATGACAAGCACCTTCATGAACCGTGAGCTCCAATTCTCGGCAATCCCGCGAGTGAATTCCGGAGCCGGCGACCCAGGTCAGCTTCGGGTGACCTTCTCCAGGTATTCGCAGATGTTCCCGTCATAGGTGTGCGTCAGGCAGAAAGCTTTCCTGGCCAGCAGAAGGCTCGTCTCACGGCTCACCTTGCCACCGCTCTCCCGCATCTCCTCCAGAATGACCGTGTAGTCCGCTGGATCGGTCACCACGGCCACGTGGCGCCAGTTCTTGGCGGCGGCGCGTATCAGGGTCGGCCCACCGATGTCGATGTTCTCGATGGCGTCCTCCAGGGTACAGTCCGGCCGGGCAACGGTCTTGGCAAAGGCATACAGGTTCACCACCACCATGTCTATGGGCTCGATGCCGTGCCGGCCCATGGTCTGAACATGGGCTTCGCTGTCTCGGATCCCCAGGATACCGCCGTGGATTTTGGGGTGAAGCGTCTTCACCCTGCCGTCCAGCATTTCGGGAAACCCCGTATAGTCCGAAACCTCGGTGATTTCCACCCCATTCTCACGCAACAGCTTTGCGGTCCCACCTGTCGACAGCATGTGCACACCGAATCCCTTGAGACCCAACGCAAAATCAGCCAGCCCGGACTTGTCCGTCACACTCAGCAGAGCCCGTCGAATCGGAAACATCTCCTCCCCCTCCTCTTTTCATCCCATGAGACTACTCGCCAAGCCCCTTCCACCTGGGCCCCAGAAGGCGATCGAAAAGCTCATCCGCCGCCTTGACGATGGGCGCATCATCCGGGAGCGTGGCCGTGGGCTTTCCCTCGAAATCGTATTCCGCCAGCATCGGATCGGTGGGCAGAACAAACACGCGGTCTCCGCCGAAGGCCTTCTCGACCTCCTCGGGCCATTCGGCGTTGCCGTTTTTCATCTGATTCACGACGAGAACCGTTTCCGCCACACGAATGGGGAGGTTCTTCACCAGGTCCACGATGCGGCACGCCGCCGTGAGGCCCCTTCGGCTGGGGTCGGAAACCAGCAGGAGCAGATCGATGTCCTTCTGAGTCAACCGGCTGAAATGTTCCATTCCCGCCTCGTTGTCCACGACAAGATACTCGTAGTTGTTGATGAGCCGCTCGATGAGCCCGGTGAGCAGGTTGTTGGCCGCGCAATAACACCCCGCGCCCTCGGGCTGGCCCATGGCGATGAGGTCAAACCCGTCAGATTCCACCAGGGCCTCCTCCATCTTCAACTCCATGAAGATGTCCTTGGTCATCCCCGTGGGCACTTCCTTCTTCATGGTTTCCCGTGCATTGGAAAGGGTTTCGATGAGCCGAACCCCCAGCACGTCGTTCAAGTTGGAATTCGAGTCGGCATCGATGGCCAGAACCGGCTTCATGCCATGTCGAATCATGTATCGAATGAGCAGACCGGCTATCGTGGTCTTGCCCGTTCCACCTTTTCCACCCAAAGCAACCGTGAAGCTCACTTTACAGTCCTCCTGGCGATCTTCAGCCGCCTCGATTCTTTTCCAAGGGGCGGTGTCTTTCCCCTACAGGGAGCCGCCCAAATTCCATTATCGCGAGACCCGGTTTACGAATCGCCCTGGATGATATGCAGCCAGAGCGCCGTAAAAAAACCCCAAACCATATTGTAAAGGCAGACAAAAACCGGAGTCAGCTTCCCCAGCCCCAACCCCAGCAAGCCCTTGCCGGCCATGAAAGGAAACACGTAAAACAGCTGCAGGAAGCTCGGCAGGAAACTAAAGAGAATCCCTCGGCTGAACACCCCGACCCAGAACCCGCCCTTCATTGCCGGCATGAGAAACACCAGCCCCCAGATTCCGCCCCACACCAGCCGCTGATAGAGAAAGGCAGCCGTCCAGGCCGGAGCGATGGAAACGCCCACCATCTGGGGAATCCCCTTCCTGCCCAAATACCATACCACTGCCGCGTTGGCCAGTCCGCCAACGCAGCCGGCGGCGAAGCACAGACTGGCGCGGCGATGGAAATCACTCATGAGATCGGCCTTTCAGTAAGTCACCGACGCAGCTTCAGCAACGATGGAGCACCAAATGGAAGGGTCGAGCCGGCCCGGGACCTCTGGATGCAGCCCTGCAGGGCTGCGACCTTTCCACTGAAATGTGAATTGATAACACAAGCCCGAAGTTTTATAAAGCGCTCAAGACCCTTGTTCATCAGGGTCGCTCCGGGTCTTCTGACCGGAGGCATCGCATCCCTTCCGCCATTTCCGGGAGCCGAAACGTGATCCAACCGGTGCAATCGAAGTTGTTCGCCGTCATCGGGCACCCGGTGGCCCATAGCTTCAGCCCACTCATGATGAACGCCGTATTCTCAAGGTTGGACATGCCGGCGGTCTATGTCGCGCTGGATGTGGACGATCTGGAGAAGGACCTTCAAACCCTGGCCGCAGTCGGATTCCATGGGTTGAGCATCACCATACCTCACAAGGAAACCGTCCTCGGGCTGGTTTCCAAAGTAGACGAGACCGCAAGCGCCATAGGGGCCGTCAACACGCTTCGACTTGGCGACGGCGGATGGGAGGGACGCAACACGGACTGGATAGGCGCCGTGGAAGCTCTGAAATGCAAAGCGCCTCTCCATTCGCGCAAGGCCTTGGTCATTGGCGCGGGAGGAGCTGCTCGTGCCGTCGTTTATGGTCTCAAGCGCGAAGGCGCGTCCGTCACGGTCACCAACCGCACCCGGCAGCGCGGGGAAGCCCTGGCGGATTCGTTTGGATGCGACTTCGCGCCCATGGAGACCCTGTCGGCGCCGCTGGAGCAGACCGGTTACGAAATCATTGTGCAGTGCACATCCGTGGGGTTGGGGGGAAGGGAGAAGCTTCTCCCGGTTTCCGATGCACTCCTGCGCCCGGGCACCATCGTCATGGATATCGTTTATCGTCCCGCCTGGACCCCCCTGCTTCACCGGGCGGCCCAGAGAGGCTGCCACGTCGTCAAAGGTTATGAAATGCTTCTCCACCAAGGGATCGCCCAGTTGGAATGGTGGCTCGGGCAAAGCCTTCCCCGCGCCGAGGGCGTGCAAATCATGCGGAATGCATTGGAAAAGGCACTCTCAGATGAAGCCGGACATTAGGACCATTCAACCGATCTCCGCCGCCCGAGGGAAAGTCCACATTCCGGGCTCAAAATCCATTTCGCACCGGGCACTCATCATGGCGGCCCTGGCGACCGGCCGGAGCCGGATTCTCAATGCTCTTGCGTCCCAGGATACTCTGCTCACGGCCAAGGCCCTGCGCTCACTCGGCGTAGGAATCCAATGGGATGGAGACACCGTCCATGTGGACCCTCCCGACAAACGCTGGCGTTCTCCCGCCGAAGCCGTGATGCTGGGAAACAGCGGCACCAGCATGCGGCTTCTCCCCGCCGTGGCCGCCGTGGGCTCGGGAAGATTTGTGTTCGACGGTGATCCAAGGCTGCGCGAACGGCCCGTGGGCCCCATCGTGGATGGCCTGCGACAACTGGGCGTGAATTGTCGCTATCTGATGGAAGAGGGCTTTCCTCCCATCGAGATCTTGAGTGAAGGCATCGAGGGAGGCAATGTCGTCATCGACGCCCGCCAGAGCAGCCAATTTCTGTCGGCGATCCTTCTGGCCGCCCCACAGGCCCGGCGGGAGCTTCGAGTCGAATGGCAGACTCCCATCGCCTCTTATCCCTACGTGGCGCTGACCCTTCACATGATGGCCGATGCGGGAATCCGCGTGGACCGCATCGATCGCACCAGGGTTTCCGTCCCGGCCCCTCAACCTTACCCAGCCCTTCAGTACACCGTCGAAGGAGACTGCTCGTCGGCCTCCTATTTCTGGGCCGCCGCCGCCATAACCGGTGGAGAGGTCTTCACTTGCCCCATCACCCGGGAGAGCCCTCAGGGGGACAGGGGCCTGCTGGATGTCCTCGAAGCCATGGGATGCCGGGTGGACTGGATGGGCCGGGGGGTGCGCGTCTCCGGCCCTGCATTCCTGAAACCCGTCGATGTCGACATGAACGAGATGCCGGACATGGTTCCGACCCTGGCCGGGGTGGCGGCCTTCGCCGCGGGAGAGAGCCGCATACGGAACGTTGCCCACCTGCGTGTGAAGGAATCCGACCGACTCCAGGTGACGGCTCTCGAGCTTCGTAAGTTCCAGATTCCGGTCCAGGAGCTTTCCGACGGCCTGGTGATCCAGGGAGGTCACGTCCAGCCCCCCCGGACTCCCATCCAGGCTCACGATGATCACCGGATCGCCATGACCTTTGCCGTCATGGGACTCCGAGCCCCCGGGGTTGTCATCGAAGGCGCCGAATGCGTCGCCAAATCGTTTCCAAATTTCTGGGAGGTGTTCGATTCACTTGGCCAGACCAACTCCTGACCCCAAACTCCTCCTCACTTTCCTGGCTCTCGCCATCGTGCTGAGAGGAATCAGCGCTGAGGCAGCCTCATGGGATCTGATCCAGGCTCAGTTCCTGGGAAAGGCTTCACAGGCAGCCGACGGCATCGGCGTCGAAGTGGTCGCCTTGCCGTCGGGTCAGGTCCACTGGAGCCATCGGGCGCTGGAGCCCATGATCCCAGCCTCCCTCCTCAAAATTGCCACCAGCTACACGGCCCTCAAGACCCTGGGGCCGAATCACCGATTTCGAACCGCTCTCCATGCAGCCGCGGCTCCCCAAGGGGGGACGCTTTCGAGCGACATCTGGCTGAAGAGCGAAGGGGACATCTTCTGGACCGTCGATCGAGCCGCTATCCTGGCCTCCCGGTTGAGAGCGAAGGGAGTGGAAACCGTGCGCGGTCGGGTCCTCGTGGACAATTCATATTTTTCGCCCCCTTCGGAGCGTGTGTGCCTGGATGACCGCTGCGTGGACTCCTACAACCCGTCGATCTCCGGCTCCGCCATCGAGTTCAATACCGTTGTGCTTCGTGTGAGCCCCTCCGCATCGGTGGGAAGGCCTCCCCTGGTGGAATGGCTTCCACGGGGCCGATTCGTTCAGATCATCAACGAGGCCAAAACCGCCCCGAAAAAGGACAAATCCACTTTCGGCATGCAGCTCCTTGAACCCGACCCGCAGGGCAACATGCGGTTTCGCCTGTCAGGCAGACTGCCCGCATCCCCGGCCGCAGTCGTAGAGAAGCGTTACAGCGTCGCGAACCCGTCGGCATTCCTTGCGGCAGTCTTCACGTCACTCCTCGAGGGCTCTGGAATTCGAGTGGAGCCCGGCGCGGCGGGTGCGGTTTCGCCGAAGGTTGTGCCGGCTGAAGCGAAGGTCCTGGCCGAGGATCTCTCACCCACGCTGGCCGAAACCATCCACGGACTGAACCGGCACAGCAACAACTTCATGGCCGAAATGCTCCTGCGAAGCCTGGGAGCATCGGCTCTGGGTCCTCCCGGCACGGAAGCCAAGGGCATTGCGGTGGTGAACAAGGTGCTGCAGTCGCTGGGAGCCACAACGGCCGCATGTGTGCTCAAGAGCGGCTCGGGATTGAGTCGAGAGTGCCGGATGAGCCCTCGCGCGCTGAGCAGAATCCTGGTGAGCGCCTATTCGGACCCGATTTCAGGGCCGGCCTTCATGGAATCCCTGGCCGTCAACGGGGAGGAGGGAACCTTGAGGCGACGGCTCAGCCGTTCGGCCGTGACCATCAGGGGAAAGACGGGAACCCTGAGAGACGTGGTGGGATTCGCGGGTTATGTTTCCAGTCCGGACCGCCCGAGCTACGGGGTCGTCATCCTCCTCAACGGAGTGCGTGACCTTCGAATAGCCAAGGAGGCCGTGGATTCCTTCCTCGAAAACCTTGCCCTTTCAGGTCCCTCGCCCACGTGAACTCCGAAGGGCACGGCAGGCTCGTGGATGAATCACGATGGTCCGGACAGTCGGATCGGCGGACCGTTTTCGCCGGGGGGCGCCCCATGATGGGGGCCCCGACGAAAACGCTGGTGCGGACAGGTGGGGACGCTGCCCGGTGGGGGTTGGCAGTTCCCCAAGCTGAATGGATAGAGGTGAGAGGTGAGTCTCTATGGGCAAACCTTTTATCTTGCCCGGCTGGGTTCTGAAATGGGGTCTGCACCGTATTTTTGGTATGCGTTGACAGTATTCACCCATCCCAGACTCAATCCTTGACGCGGCACCCCTTCTCCTTTTCTTGATTATCAGCCGCCGCCTCCCCTGACAAAACGGATGAAATCGAGGGTGCTTCTCAGGTCCCGAGGGATCTCGTTGAAGTACTCCCCCACCGTCTCCAGTTCATGGGTGTCGCTGTTGCAAAACATGCGCAGTCCTTTTCGCTCGGCAACCTGTTGGGCAAGGGATCGCGTCCTTCGATCCATGTTACTGCTGGAGACCTCCACACCGTCCAGGTCAGCCGCATCGATCCAGTCCAGCCATTCGGCTCCGAAACGGAAGGGATGCGCCCAGATCACGATGCCATTGCGCTGATGCACCGCATCGATGAGGTCGACGATGCCATTGTAGCGAGGGATCCTCTCGCTCTCCCCATCGGGCAGAAAGATGAGCAGGTGGTTGTCTCGAAAAGCGTACTCGGCCCCCCGGAATATGGTGAGCTGGGGATACTGCCCCTGCAGCACCGCGAGGTCGGGCGACGGCCACCAGACATCGTGCTCCGTGAGCGCAATTCCCCTCAATCCCATGGCGAGAGCCTTACTGCAAACCTCCGAGGCTTTCACCAGTGAACAGGGAGAATAGTGGGATGTGTGAATGTGAAAATCGTATTTCATGTTCATTGCCATTCCCTGTATAGCTCGCGTCATTCTCATCGACGTCCCGGCGCCCCGTCGGACGATCCCCGGACCGTGTACCTGGGCTCTTCCACGTGGCCGCTTTTGCACGATGGGCAGCGTCCAGGCCTGTCGAGTCGCTTCCGCTCCCTGAACTGATAGCCGCAAGCCATGCAGAAAAACGGCAGGGCCACAAGCTTGAGTCCCCGGGCTGCCGCCGAGCGGGTCGCAAAAGGGAGGTGCTCGTACACATCTCTTTCACGGACCCCCAGGGCCTGGGAGAGCTGCCGGGCCGTCATCGGGATTTCCATGAGCAGATCGATCATCTTTTTTCGTACCGTATCCATCTCGACGCCGACATCTCCCGTTTCCGCGATGCGGACCAAACCCAAAACACCTCCGCGGGCACTCTCCGGAGCCCTTCCCGCCCGCCAGGAAAAAACAAGAAAACCCGAGTGAGAACCATAACGACACTGAAGATAGTCTCTCAAGGGCAGAATGCAAATCACTCCGAGGTTGGCGGAAGGCAGGGGAAGAATCATCTCCGGACTCGTCTGCCCCGATGATTCCTCAGGAAGACAGGGCTCGCTTCAGTTCCCGCAGCATATCGGTGAAGCGATAAGGTTTGGTGATAAATCCCGAGGCCCCGGATTCCATCATCTCCTTTCGCCGCTCCCGTTCGAGATAGCCGGTCGCGACGATGATCCTCATGCTGGGGCTGTGCAGGAGGAGCCTTTCCAGGCAGGTCTGTCCATCCAGGCCGGGCATGTTGAGATCCAGGATGACGCACTGGATGTCCTTTTCGAACTCTCCAAAAACCTTAATGGCATTCTCACCGTCACTGGCGGTCAGAACCTTGTAGCCAAAGCGTTCGAGCAGCTCCCTGCCCACGTCCAGAACCTCCTGCTCGTCATCGACCAGCAGGATCGTCTCGCCGTTGCCCTGGATCTCATGATCCAAAACCCTCTCCCCGGTCCCGGCGGCCACTTCTCCCATCTCCGCCGGAAAGTATATGTCGAAAGTCGTGCCCTGCCCCTTTTCGCTCCTGCAGCGCACAAAGCCGTTGTGGTTGGTGACGATGCTGTAGACGATGGCCAGACCAAGTCCGGTGCCTTTCCCCGGCTCCTTGGTGGTGTAGAACGGATCAAAGATCCTCTCCAGAACATCCTGGTCCATTCCGTGTCCGCTGTCGGAAACCGTGAGGCACACGTAACGGCCCGGTAATGTTCCCACGTGCCCCCGGCAGTCCTCCTCTCCGATGACGACATTTCTCGTCTTCAGCATGAACCGCCCGCCATGCGCCATGGCATCGCGCGCGTTGACCGCCAGATTCATGATGATCTGCTCGAGTTGAGCGGGATCGGCCCGAACGGGCCGCAGACCAGGATCCAAATCCTGTTGGATGGTGATCATCTTGGGGATGAGCCTCTCCAAGAGCTCACAGACCTGCGTGATCTGGTGGTTGAGATCCACGACTTCCAGCTGACTCTCGACCTTGCGACTGTAGACGAGCAGCTTCTTGGTCAGCGTCGTGGCACGCTGAACGGCCTTGTCGATGTGGTTGAGATAGCGAGCATCGGGGTGGTCAGCGGATTTGGTCTTGAAAAGCAGCTGCAGGCTCCCCGAAATGACCTGGAGCAGGTTGTTGAACTCGTGGGCGATGCCTCCCGCAAGGGTCCCAATGGCTTCCATCTTCTGCGCCTGCATCAGCTCCGTTTCCATGGTTTTCCGCTCGGTGATGTCACGGAGCAGGTGAAGCGTGGCCGGCGTGCCTTTCCACTCGATGGGAACGGAGTTCATATCCACCCAGATGGTCTTTCCCGTCCTGTTCACCATGCGAAACGGCAACATCAGGGCCGGCTTCCGGTTCGTGTTGATGAGACGGCATTTTTCTCGCACGCTTTCACGATCCTCATCAGCGACCAGGTCCATGAAAGTCGTGTGCTGGAACTCTTCCGCGGTATACCCCAGCAGCTCGCACGTCTTGGGGTTGGGAAACTGCACGACGCCGTCCTGCACGATGAAAATCCCCTCGTTGGCATGGTCCACGAGCATGCGGTACTTCACTTCGCTTTCGGCCACACTGTTTTCCAGCATCCTGGAATAGACCTTGAGCTGGGACTGGGCTTCCTCCAGCTTCAGCCTGAGCTGGTACTGCCTGAAGCGGTGACGGTAGTCGGTGGAGGAGGCGATGAGGCCGATGACCAGCGTGGTGAAGATGAACATGTTGTTGGCGATGAAGAGGTTAATGTTCTCACGGGGTGAGAAGGTCAGCACCGATGCGATATAGATCAGGTAGAGTATGGCCGAATGCAGCAGGACGAATCGCACGCCAACGGTCATGATGGCGCAGAAAGCCAGAAAGATCAGGTTGAGACCGGCATAGTAAGTGGTGGTGTACCCCCCCGTGACAATGATCATTCGGATGATGCCCAATGCGGTGACGTACACGCCGGCCACACCCAGATAGCAGCTGCGCTCGCCAAAGTTCCAGCGCAGGTTCAAACCCAGAAGTCCGAGACAGAGCAGTCCCACGAGAAGGCGAATCTTCAAGAATTGCGGCAGATGCTGGGGAAACAACAGGTAATCGACGATGCCGAACAGCGGGACCAAGCTGGCTCCAATGAGCAACGTGATACTCACCCGCTCACGGACGAAAGGGATTTGATCCTTGTCGAATTCCCGAATGAGAGGTGAGTCGGATTTGAATAGTGCCACGTGCGAACCTTCGAAGTATCAGGCCGGAAAGCTGGAAAGACGGCAAGGCAATGGCGTCGACCAAGATCAATGGGCGGCCGCTGATTCACACGACTGTGTGCTGGCCAGGTGTGCAATCATTCGCGTGCCGCTTTGGCAAACAGATTGACACCATTCTTTTCCGCGATGATCTCACACCTATTTCCGAAAGGGGTCTCTGAAAACAGCTGCTTCAACTCGGCCTCATCTCGATGAATGAGCTTCCATTGCAGAATTCGATCCATGAAAACGCGGTTGGGATTGTTGGGGCCGAAATTACCCACGATGAGCATCCCACCGGGCTTCAGGTGTTCGTAGCAGCGTGTGACCAGCGCCTTGAACAATCGGCGATCCAGGTAGTCCGTCAAACCCGCCGAATAGATGATGTCAAACATTCCGAAATCGTGCCGCACCCTTCCGAGAGACCATTTCACCACATTGTCGTTCATGAGTCGGATCAACGCCGCGTGGTGGAAAACATTGACATACTGGTTGGTGTATTGCAGGGCATCGAGATCGGCATCCACACAGATGGCCTCTATTTTTTCAGTATATTTGCACTGGGAGAGAAAATCGAAGAGCTCCCGATTCGAGCCGCAGGCAAGGTTCATGATACGGATCTGATCCCCGGATTCCGCCCGGCTGCCGCAGATCTCCGCCAGGCTCTCACTGAGGAGTTCGCGACGCCCGCGCACAGCCCTGGCCGCGGACGTGTTGAGATACCATCGGTCCAAAATCACACCCAGTTTTCCGTCTCCCTCGGGTTGATTGCGATAGATCATCTCCATCATGAGGTGATCACCGGCATAACCCTTGGGCTTGAAATAGGCCCTTTCGGCAAAGCGGCTTCTCATGAAATAGGGGAAGAGCTCCTTGAAGAAATACCCCCAGACGTTGTCCTCCACTTCCGGGCGCGTCAATACATCCTTGGATTCTTCCAGCTGCTCGTTGAGCCCGTCCAGCAGCGCATGGCACTTGAGCTGGGCGGCCTCGGAAATCTCGGGGCTCGATTCCTGCTGAAGCCGATGGGAGAGATCGAAAAGCTGCGCCTTGATTTCCTCGACAATGCGGCTCACGGACCGCCATTCGCGGGTCTGGAGGAAAGTCTCGGGCAGCGGCCGGGAACCCTCGTAGCCGCGCTTTCCGGTCGACAGGGACGCCGCGTAGGCCGTCAGCGGCTCGCGCTCCTCCAATATCATGCGGAACTTGGCGCAAATACGGCGGGTCATGTAAGTGAGGAATTTGCCGTAAAGCCTGGGATTCTCCTCCTGGACCCTTTCGAGCATCTCCTCTTCGAAGATGCGTATGATGCAATCCGAAGTGGCCCTGATGTTTCGAACGCGGGATACCCCGTCGAAATAGGCAATCTCTCCGAAAAAATCGCCTTCGCCAATCATCGCGACGACGATCTTGGTCTCCTTGAATGTATGATAGACTTCGACGGCCCCCATCTGAACATAATAGATGCGACGGGAATCCGTCTCCTTGATGGGGACCTCTTCGTCCTTCTGGTACTGCACCACGGGGGAGAGCGGAAGGATTTGCTCTATCACCTGGGAGCCCAAGCCAGATCCCTGAAAACCAGACGTTTGAGCTGCCGTGGAATACGCCCGAAACCCATGCTCCATGGTCTCGTCTCCTGAATGGGGATTTGTGGGTCGTCCGCTCGCACGCTAAACGAGGGAGGCCATCCGACGGGGAGATTTGCTCGGCGGGGCGCTCGGGGGAACCGCAATCACGACGGCAGCCGCCTCGACGTTCGTCGTACCCCCTCGCTCACACTTCAAGGACCTCCCAACCGAGCAGCTGATGAAACTTCGCGCCATGTCGAAACGGTGCGCGATAGAACCACTCATATCGGATTGGGGATGATAACACAAGAAGGATCTTGATACTATTCAATTGCTTTCACCCAACACAATGCACGGACGGCATCTACAGCAATGCCGTCGAGTGTGCAACGGGATGGCGACGACCATTGGACCTTGACCACTCCATGTGATTAAGCTAGATTTGTTATGTTTGCTAACTCTTCCGCATTCACTCAGCCGAACCTGCTCCTTCTCTTATGGAAAAGGGTTGGAACTCGCGCCTCGCCATTCGATCCGGCGCATAGCTGAAATCCCAAGGTCTCGACTCCTCATCGAGAGACCCGGCTTTCCGCTGAAATGCAGCGCGAGAGCCGGTACGCGGCTCATTCGGAACGGGAGAAACGATTCCTTCCGGGGACGGGGCTCGGCCCCATCGCTTCAGGCCAATGAACCCACTGCATGAGGGTTCGACGACATTTCATAATAAACTCTTGTTGCCATGTTTAAAGAAATAGCAAAATCCCATCATAGTCTTATTTTCAGGCTGATCTTCCTTGTAGGGTTAGTCTTGTCCATCATAATTTTCACATGGTCTTATTTCAATATAAGATACCAGAAGAAGAACACTATCAACACCATCGTCGATGAGGTGGATCGTCTCAGCACCACCATAAAGCTGGGTACCCATTATGCCATGATGCTCAATGCCCGTGATGACATCAATGAGATCATCAAGAACATTGGAAGGCAGGAAGGTATTGAGTTCATCCGCATTTTCAACAAGGAAGGCCAGATCAAGTTCTCGAAGGTTCCCGAGGAAGTGGACAGGACAACCAACATCAAGGATGAGGCCTGCATCATCTGCCATGTCACCGACCCGCCGCTTCAGGAGGTCGGAATGTCGGAGCGGACGCGGTTTGTGTCTCAGGGGGACCATCGGCTGCTCGGCATCATCAGCCCCATTTACAACGAACCGGGGTGCTGGACCGACGTTTGCCACGTTCACCCCCAGGACAAGAAGGTTCTTGGAGCCCTGGACGTGGTGGTGTCCCTGGCCAAGACGGACCGGGAGATTCACGCCTACGAGCGTTGGATCATCCTTCTAGCCATATTCACCTTCATCTCCACGTCGACCCTCATCGGCACGTTTCTGCTCATTTTCGTGAAGCGCCCCATCACCCGCCTGATTCACAGGACCAAGCTGATCGGACAGGGCAGTTATGAACCGGTGAGCGAATCCTACTCCAATGATGAGATCGGAGCCCTCGAGATGGCCATCAGTCAGATGGGGCGCAGGATCATCGAAAAACAGGAGGCGCTGAAAAAGCAACGCATCGAATATCAGCAGCTGTTCGAAGAGGTTCCCTGCTACATCACCGTTCAGGACCGAAATCTCAGAGTGCTCCGCTACAACCGGGAGTTCACCCAGGCCTTCGCCCCCAAGCCGGGCGATTACTGCTACGAGGTTTACAAGGGACGCTCCGAACCGTGTGAAGTCTGCCCGGTCATGAAGACCTTCGAGGATGGGGAATCTCATTACAGCGAGGAAACGGGGCTCACCAAGGACGGACAGATCAGCCACTGGATGGTGCGAACCGCGACCATCCGGGACATGGAGGGCGAGATTTCGGCGGTCATGGAGATCTCCATCGACATCACGCAGCTCAAGCGGCTGGAGGAGGAGATCCGCAAGTCCGAAGAGAAGTACCGGGTCATTTTCAACAATATCCCCAACCCCGTCTTTGTCCTGGACAGGAAGAGGCTGATCATTTTGGACTGCAATGACAGCGTCAAGCCGGTCTACGGCTTCAGCAAGGAGGAACTGCTGAACACATCCTTCCTGAACCTGTTCGATGAGAGTGAGCACCAGCACTACGCCCTGGAAATCAGGAATTCGGACATGCTGACCCACACCCGTCAGAACACCAGCAGCGGAAGGCAGATATTCGTCAATATCCGGGTGTCCCCGTTCGAGTATCTCGGCAAGGAGGCGCTTCTGCTGACGGCGAGCGACATCACCAAGAGGCTCATGGCCGAACAGCAGTTGATTCAGGCCAGCAAGATGGCAACCCTAGGCGAGATGGCCACCGGCATCGCCCACGAGCTGAACCAGCCCCTTTCGGTCATCAAGACGGCGAGCAATTTCATCATGCGGAAGATCAGAAGGGGCGAACCCATCCGGGAAGACATCATGGTGACCATGGCCGAGGAAATCGACAGCCATGTGGACCGCGCGTCCAAGATCATCAATCACCTGAGGGAATTCGGCCGCAAATCGGACGTCAAGAGGGAGAAGGTGGATGTCAATGCCGCCCTTCAGCGTTCCCTCGAGATCTTCAGCCAGCAGCTGAAGCTCAGGGAAATCGAGGTGATCGAGGAGCTGGACGAATCGCTTCCGCCGGTGATGGCCGACGCCAATCGACTGGAGCAGGTCCTCATCAACCTGCTCTTGAACGCCAGGGATGCCATCGAGGAGAAAGGCGAAAAGCTCGGCAGAAGGGATTTCGAGAAGAAGATTCACCTCAGGAGCCTCGTGCAAAACGGCAGGGTCGTGATCGAGGTTCGGGACACGGGAATGGGAATCCCGGCGAGCGTGCTGGAAAAGATCTTCGAGCCCTTCTTCACCACAAAGAAGGTGGGAAAGGGGACGGGGCTCGGGCTCTCGATCAGCTACGGCATCGTTCAGGACTATGATGGGAGGATCCGGGTGGAAACCCGGGAAAACGAGGGGACGGCCTTCGTTGTCGAGCTGCCGGTACCTGCGGAGAACTGATGAAGGAGAAGATACTGCTCGTGGACGACGAAGAGGGCATCCGCAAGGTCCTGGCCATCACCCTCGAGGATGAAGGCTATGAAGTCCTGACGGCGGAGAATGGGGAAGAAGCGCTGAGACTGTTTGAGGATGCCCTGCCGCGTCTGGTCCTCACCGACATCAAGATGCCCGGCATCGACGGCGTGGAGCTGCTGCAGCTCATCAAGGAGCGCAACCCCGACACAGAGGTGATCATGATGACCGGGCACGGGGATTTGGACCTCGCCATCAAGAGCCTCCAGTTCGATGCCGCGGATTTCATCACCAAGCCCATTCACGACGAAGCCCTCGAGGTGGCCCTCAAGCGGGCAAGAGAGCGGATCGCGCTGAAGGAGCAGGTTCGTCTTCACACGCAAAACCTCGAGCAGCTCGTTTCCGAGAAGACTCGACAGCTGCTGGATGCCGAGCGGCTGGCAGCCATAGGCCAGACCGTGGCCACCCTGGCCCACGCCATCAAGAACATCATCGGGGGGCTCAAGGGAGGGATGTACGTGCTGGAGAAAGGCATCGAGCTCGACAACAAGACCTACCTTTCCCAAGGGTGGGAAATGCTTAAGGGAAATGTGGGAAAGATCAATAATCTTGCCCTGGATCTGCTCAACTATGCCAAGGAGAGAACACCGGATTATCAGCGGTGCGATCCGAACCAACCTCTCCGGGAAGTGTATCAGCTCATGCTGAACCGCGCCGAGGAATGTGGGGTCCGCCTGCGCACGGAAATGGATGAGAGCCTGGGTGAAATCCTGATGGACCCCGAAGCCATTCACTGCTGCCTGCTCAATCTCGTGAGCAACGCCGTGGATGCCTGCGTGTGCGGAGGCAGTTGCGGTCAGGCGTCAGAAGTCGTATTAAGGTCCTGCCGAGTGAATTCCTGGGGAGTGGAGTACCAGGTCGCCGACAATGGGTGCGGCCTGGACGAGGAAACCAAGGCCAAGGTTTTCAAGGCGTTCTTCAGCACCAAAGGGACCAAGGGGACCGGGCTGGGTCTCATGATCACGAAGAAGATCGTCAGCGAGCACGGCGGGGAGATCGAGATCGACTCGAGGAAAGGGAAGGGAACGGTTTTCGCGGTCCGCCTTCCGGATTTGCCCGTTTCTTGAGCATATCCTCACCTCGCGCTGGACTTCCCGGAAAGAGGGACGTATTCGTTAGCTTAGTCCATCTCATGGTCGAGATCGGCCCAGGGGGTTCGCCCGTGGACGGGCTCAGCTCCAAATCTTCGACATGCACGAAAAGGAGAGGCCATGGTCGAGTACAAGAACATTCTCTTCTGCACCGACTTTTCCGAAGACGCCAACATCGCCTTTTTGCACGCATTGAATTTCGCAAGGAAGCACGGGGCCAGGCTTCACATTTTGAATGTTCCCCATTCCCCCTTCACCTATTCTCGCAATATTGTCGACGAGCATGTCCCGCCCGAGAAATCCCAGCACGGGCAGGCTTTCTTCGACAAGGATATCGAGGCTCAGGCAGAAAAGGCCCTTCGCGACGCGTATCACCAGAGGCTGGGCGATTTCAAGGATTACGTCTTCGTCGTTCGTTGCGGGGCCCCCGATGTCGAAATCATACGCTACGCCAAACAGAACGATATCGACCTCATCGTGATGGGAGCGCTCGGCAAGTCGGATCTCGACCGGATGATCCATGGCAGCACCGTCGCCAACGTCTCCAAGTATGCCCACTGCCACGTGATGGCTATTCGCAATCCGGCGAAGCAGTTCACACTGCCCGGTAAAATGCACTGAGCTTCGCGATTCGGCATGCTTCAAACAGGATGCGCTTGATTAACTGGAGGGTGGTTCAATGGCCAAGAAAGTCCTGGTAGTAGACGATGAACTGGACATGAGGGTCTTCATCTCGACGCTGCTGGAAACCAACGGATTCAAGCCAGTGTGCGCGGAGGACGGCCAGGAGGGTCTGGTTCTCGCCAAAAAGCACAGACCCGTTCTCGTCATCATGGACGTCATGATGCCCAAGGAGAGCGGAATACATATGTACCGGGGCCTCAAGACCGACCCGGAGCTGCGGAGCATCCCCGTCATTGTGTGCTCCGCCCTGTCCAAGAAGACCTTTTTCCACTCACAGAAGGTCCTGGATGAATACGAGGGCACTCCCCTGGGAGATCCGGACGATTACATTGAAAAACCGCCGGAGCCCGATGAACTCCTGCAGGCAGTGCACCGCGTCCTCGGATGACAGGGATTGCAGTGGCGTCAAAGTGAGGCGGTGATCCATGATGACCGATTCGTCCAGATCCAAGACACTCGAACTGCTGAAGCGGCTGGGAGAGGCCCACGGGGCAGCCGGAAGCGAGGACTCCGTCCGCCGGATCTTCAGGGAGGAGCTCGGCGGACTGACCATCCAGCCGGACCGAATGGGCAACTTGTTCTGTGAAAAGCCCGGGCTTTGTGACCGGCCCCGCATCATGCTGGCTGCTCACATGGACGAGGTGGGCTTCGCGGTTCAGAGCATCACCAAGACCGGCTTGATCAAGTTCAGCCCACTGGGAGGGTGGTGGCCTCATACCCTCCTGGCTCAGCGAGTCAGAATCTTGACGAGGGCCGGCTCGGAGATCCTCGGAATCATCGGCGCCAAGCCACCCCATTTCCTCCAGGAAGCCGAGCGCGACAGGCTGATGAAGTTGGATGACATGTTCATCGACGTGGGGGCGGGCAGTCGCGAGGAAGTGCTGGTAGAACTGGGGATCCGGCTCGGAGACCCGATCGTGCCGCTCAGCCCGTTCACTCCCCTTTCGCGGCCCGACTTATTTGTGTGCAAGGCTCTCGACGACCGAATCGGGGTAGCCCTGACCATCCAGCTGATCCAGGAGCTGGAGTCGCGGGACCACCCCAACACGGTGGTGGCCGTGGCAACGGTCCAGGAGGAGGTGGGAGTGCGGGGCGCACAAACGGCCGCCTTCACGGCCAAACCCGATGCGGCCATTGTGCTTGAGGGCGCTCCGGCCGACGATTTCCCAGGCACATCCGAGGAAGAGCAGCAGGGGGGGCTTGGCCGAGGCGCTCAGATTCGCCTGCTGGATCCCTCGGCCATCATGAACCGCAGGATGGTCGATCTGGCCCTCCACCTGGCTCAAACGCATCAAATTCCACACCAGCTGGCCGTCCGTAAAAGCGGAAGCACGGATGCACGGGCCATACATCTCCATGGCGCGGGAATCCCGACCATGGTCCTGGGGGTGCCCGCGCGCTACATTCACACGCACAACAGTATCCTCAACGTTCAGGATTACGCGAGTGCCCTGGACCTCACCTTGAAGCTACTCATGGCCATGGACTCAAAGACTGTGGAGAGCTTCATGGCTTTCTGACGGGCTGAGACACCGTTCCTCCGGTATCCTTGCCAGGAGTTCATCAACAGGACAAGAGGAGCTCACCCGATTGAATGTTTCGGAGCCCCGGGCGGGTTCCAGGGGGCGCCTGTTCCAGATGGAGAATTTCAATTGTCATTTTGGGCCCTTAGCCTCATGTAGTTGTTGAATTCCTCGATCACCTTATCTTCGCTGTCGCTGTTGTAGACGATCACGTTCTTCATCAGCATGAAGGAATCCAGGTCCATGCCGGTGAACTCAACGGCGATCTCCGTCCCCTGCTGGCGGACCACCTTCCCGATGAGCCGTATGAAGACCTCGGACGTCGACCCCGTCAGCTGAATCTGGACCCCGACAGGTGTCCCAGGGGAACAGGGTTCGGGGCTTGAGACCAGCATGCCCCTGAGGCTCAGATTGTTCAGTTCCCCCCGCACCACCTTATCCTCCCAGCGGATCTCCGCCTCGCCACGAAACAAAACCCGCGTGAAATTCCGTCTCTCATCCATATGACTCAACTCCCGTCGCGTTCGGCTCGCCATGCCGGCGATGCCATTCCAGAGACTGATCGTCCCGTTTGCCGCATAAGTCCGTGCAGGTTTGACGAAATACCCAATCCATGCCCCCCTGCCCCCAAGGCATGGAAACGATGCGATGACTCGAATAAAGCATAATTCGGTCATTCTCGGCCAAAGATGAAAGGTGGACGCTCGCCAGGTCTCATGCAGGGGGAGAAATGCATGGGAGACGTGGCGGGTGGAGCGTTCTCGACATCCCACCTGGATCGACGCCGAATTCTGGGCGGGAATGCAAACACGATAAAGGACAATTTTGTGTCATAATTCATCTCTTCTTTGAATGAAATGGATTGCGACCTCCCATGGAATCATGTGAAAAACGATAAAAAGCGATAAAAAATTTAAAAACAACGCGATCATCATGTGCCATCACCCTAAGGTGGACTTAGAATTCTGCAAAGAAAAAAAGCCTTCAGAATTCGGCCATCTATGCCATGCACCAGCCTTTTTTGTCTGAATATTCACATATGAGCTCACATGGATTTCTGAGGTCCCGAGTATTCCGCGATACGCCGGATAATTCCACCTAACGGGGGATAAACCCCGATTACCGCATTTGTCAATTGAGGGATCAAGCTGTTAGAAGAGCGCCCCATGACCAACTCTTACGGTTACACCGCGAGGGCGATGTTGAATTTCTTTGACAAGATAAGGAGAACCAGTATGGCGCCTGTTTCCAGACTCTGGAGGCACCAGCTGGGGGAAGCAAACACCAACCCATGGCGCACCTGCCATCGCGCCACACTTCTGTTCTTTTTCCTCTCCGTTTTACTCACCACTCAGGCAGAGTCAAAAACCGATCCCATCGGTAGCATCTGGAGCGATCTTTCCATCGGGTTCCTGCACTCCCGGGAGACGCACCGGAGCATGCCTCTGCAGATGGCAAGCTTTACCTCAACCCCTGCGTTTTCTCATGCTTCCCCTGCTGGAGGATCGAGCAACAGGATGACAATTCCTATTCCGAATCATCCAGCAATCAACCGTCACATCAAACACTACAAGAATGGAGACCGAAGAACATTCCTGGAAGCTCTGGACCGCTCGTGGTTGTACGTTCCCGTCATGGAAGAGATCTTCCGCTCGGAGGGAGTTCCCGAGGAGCTGATCTATATAGCTCTGGTGGAAAGCCGCTTCAAAGGAAAAGCCTCTTACCGTGGCGCTGGCGGGTATTGGCAGCTGCTCTCCTCCACGGCACGTTCCCTGGGACTCAGAGTGGACGCCTGGGTTGATGAACGGGTCGACCCCATGAAGTCCACGCGCGCGGCAGCTCGATACCTCAGCATGCTTAAAGAAAAGTTCGATTCATGGCCCCTGGCCCTGGCAGCCTACAACGCCGGGGATGGGGCGGTGGCCAGATCCATTCAACGCCATGGATCGAGTGACTTCTGGACCCTTTATAACCGCAAAGCCTTTTCACGGACGACACGCGAGTATGTGCCCAAGGTGCTGGCGGCCATCCAGATCGCCCGCGATCTGGATGGCCACGGCTTCAACCGACCCGGCACCTTCGAGGTCTTCGATTTCGAGCCCATCCAGGTCAGGAAATCGCTGAAGCTGGACGAAGTGGCAAGATGGATTCAGGTTCCGGCTTCCGACTTGAGGGATCTGAATCCGTCATTGCGGAAAGGCTCCATCCCCCCGGGCTCGGAATACACTCTGCGCCTTCCCCGGGGCGCCCACGACCGTTTCAGCCTGGCATACAGGGATTACGTCCGAAGGTAAGGGCAAGACCGGTTAAAAACGCATCGCCCCGCGGGATAACCAAAGCCCACAACGTTCAAGGGATCGCTTTCGGACACATGAGCATTCGACTTGTCGCTCTCGAGCTTTACAACATCATGAGGGAGGTGGAGGCGCTGGAACGAAAGATCCGGGAGCTTCCACCCCATGACCAGGCCGGCCGAGCGGTGCTCGAACGAGAGCTTCGGCAGGCCAAAGCTGAACAGGAAAGGATTCGAAAAATCCTGGAAGGCGCCAAGTCGGAATGATGGAGTACAAACGTCGAGGATTGAATCCTCTACGTTGATGCCACCTGTAGGGGCGAGAAATCCTTCGCCCCCACCAAACCCGAAACACGAGACGATTCAGAGCAGTCCCTACTCGATCACCCACACCGCGCAGTGCTTGGCGTCCCTCACAACCCTGCTGGACACGCTGCCGAAAAGGAACTCCTCCTTCTTGCTGACGCCCCTCCGACCCACCACCAGGGTTCCATATCCCCCATCCTGCTGCTCATGCAGGATCAGATCGGAAATACTCATGGGCTTCCGACAGACCTGGATCTTGATTCGAATGTGCTTCTCGGGGATCCCAAGGGCCTTAAGCCTGGAGGCAGCCTGTTCCATGAGCGCCAGGGTCTCGCTCCGAGCTTCCTCGACCATCCTGGTTCTCTCGGCCTCGTCGGGCACGATGTCGGCGGACGGCTCCTTGATCACCGTTATCAGGGTAATCTCCGCCAGCTCGTGGCAACTCAGCATCGCCCCGACGTAATCCACGGCCTTGAGCGAATTCTCAGACAGATCGACAGCGATCAGAACCTTGTTCCCGGGACTTCCAGTCATCTCTTTCATCGTCACCTCCCCCGCCCCGGTTCAGTCGTTCCCCGACGGCCCGAAAATCAGCGCCTCAGTTTGACGCGATGTCCAGCCGGCACGCCCTGAGATCCTGGAGCAGCTCGTCCGTGTGCTCGTAAAAGACCCTGGCCCCCTGGCTGAAATGCAGTAGGATAAAGTTCAAGGAATCCGGAATGTAGGGAAAGAGCTTCTGCAAATTGGCGATGCGATGCTTGAAAAACAATGACATATCAGCAGGCTCGAGGCAGGATCGCATCTTGATGCCCTCGGGCCCGCAGGCCGTCAGGTCAGGCAGGTTGTGAAAACCCTTGCCCACGGTGAACAAGAGGATGTTGCCCAGGCCGTAAAGATCGACACCGTAGGGATTTTCAGCCCAGTCATACGTGTAGTCGAAATCGATCCACCGGTACTTCCCGCTCTCTCGCTCGATCAGGATGTGATCGTTCCGGATGTCGCCATGCAGCTCTCCCATCTCGTGCAAACGGTTGATGGCCTCGATACACCCGACGATATTGTCGAAAATCGCGGGGAACCGTTCATGGAAGTAGCTCTCATGGTCCATCTGCAGGTTATGGATCTGATCATAATAGCGAACCCCCTGGATGCGCTCGATGATCCTGACCTGGTTTCCCGCCGAATCGAGAACATTGACTCCTTGCATGAATCGCAGGTCACCCCGCACCTTGTCGAGGATCCGGGCCTCCTTCAACGGGCTTCGAAAGCACTCGATCTGCAGGCTGCCCAGCTGCATCAGAAACTTCTCGTGAAAGACGAGCTTGATGATCTTAGAACAGCCGTCACCCAGATCAATGACCCGCTTGACCCAGTACTTGGGCTCACCGTCAAGGCCAAAGCGCCCCTCAACCTCCTCGCCCCTCACCAGATAGTAGACCCCTCCCAACTCAAGGATGTCGTCGGATTGTATGGACATGAACTCCGTCGTGTCAGCATAGATGTTGAGCTTCCCACGAGGAGGGAATCTCGTGTAAGCTGCTACTTTTTCCCTGAGCTCCGTCTCGGTCATGGTCCGGCATCCATTGCGCCACGAGGAAGGCTTTCGTGGGAGCGTCAAAGCTCCAAAAAATCCCTGATCCGCGAGAAAGCCAAGTGCAGTGCTTCCCGTCTGGCCGGGTTACAGGTGTTCAGCGGTGAAGGATGATAGGTAACCATCGTCAGAAAATCGTGACGATGGAATGACTTTCCATTGACATCATTCATTCTGATCCCGGGGTCCCCGATGATGGCCCTGGCCGCCGGAAGCCCAAGGCACACCACCAAACGGGGACCAAGGATTCTCAGCTCTTCCATGAGAAACGGGACCGCATGCCGCTGCTCGCCGATGCGCGGACTCCGGTTTGCTCCCCTCCGGTTTACGGGGCGGAACTTGATTAAATTAGTAATGTACACATCCTCCCTTGTCAAACCGATCTCGTGGAGGAGCTGCGTCAGGTTCTGGCCCGCTGCCCCCACGAATGGCTGACGAGCCCTCTCCTCATCACCTCCGGGAGCCTCCCCAAGCAATACCAGTCCCTGCTGCTCCAGCGAGCCCGAGCCCGGGACGAAAACCGCTCCGACGTCGGGCCGCTTCCAAAAGGGATCGTCGCACACGCGCGCATATAGTTCCCGCAACAAGTCGGCTTTTGGAATGGCTGAGCTCAGAATTCGATCCCCTTCTGCGCCCGAATGGACTGTTCTCGGTAGTGGTGCTTGACTTCACGCATTTCCGTGACCAAGTCCGCGGCCGCCAGCAGCTCCTCCGGAGCACTCCTGCCGGTTATGACCACATGAAGGCTTTCAGGTCTGCGCCCGAGCGTGTCCAGAACCTCGGCCACGTTGAGAAGGCCATAGGCGAGCACAAGGTTCAGCTCGTCAAGGATCAGTATATCATAATCGCCCCGTTCGATCACTTCAGTGGCCAGCTTCCAGCCGACACCAGCCAGGCGGCGATCTTCTTCCAGATTCTCCTTCTTCCAGGTGAATCCGGAGCCGAGCGGCCTGATCTCGATCTCGTCCAGGCGCTTCAAAGCTTCCAACTCACCATAATTCCAGGCTCCCTTGATGAACTGAAGGATGAGGGTTCGCATGGAGTGGCCGGCAGCACGAACGGCCATTCCCAGCGCTGAAGTGGTCTTTCCTTTCCCGTTGCCCGTGAATACGATCAGCAATCCCTTGGACATGGCGGAGTCCTCAAAGCCGCGGCGCAGAACCTCAGACAGGATTCCAGGAACAGGCTTCAAGTGGTGTGAAAAAGGATCGAGGGCGGCCAGGCTGGGGACGACAAAAAAAGCGGGCTTTCCGCCCGCTGAATCCTCATGTGTATCTGTGCATTTGATTGATCGCTTAGAGACCTGCAGCGCACCCAATCCGCCTTGCCCTGCCGCGAATCTCCCCGACCCTCGACATGCGCAAAAAGGCTTGGGGCCCTATTCACCCGATGCAGGCGCCGGGCTTTCGCTTGCAGCGCTCTTTGCCTCCGTCTTTTCAGAAGACTTCGATTCCGCGCTCTTGTTTGAGCTCGCACCCTGATTTTTGCCGGAGTAATCGGTCACGTACCAACCTGAACCTTTGAGGTGGAAAGTGCTCATGGAGATCAGCTTGCGGACTTCCCCCCTGCAGTGGCAGCATTCGGCAAGAGGAGGATCCGAAAATTTCTGCATGGCTTCCGTTGTCTTCCCACACTTCAAACATTCATACTCATAGATTGGCATTTTGAAAACCTCCTGTTCAAGCAGCATCTCAGTCAGCGTGGAGTCTCCTCATGGCCCCCTCTGGAGCTGAGAGCATTATAAAGTCGTCAAGTTCAATGTCAAGACGGGTGTGTCGTCACCCCATGGATCGACAGGATACCGATTTCAGTTTAATGAATCCAGCCGCATACCGCCGCATCCTCCTGCCCACAAGCTCACTGTCCCACCTTAACCAGCTGCCCGTTAGCCACCTGCAGCAGCATGTAACTCCGGCTCAGCCCGCCTCCGGGGGTAAATCCGTAATTCCCGGCCACTCCCTCGAAATTTCGAATCTGGCGAAGCTCTTGAAGCAGCGAGACGCGTTCCGCGGCTCTTCCTCTGATAGCCGAGCGTGCCTGCAGGAACAGCATCATGGCATCATAGGCCTGAGCCTCAAGGTATGACGGTGGTGATTTATAAAGGCTTTCATATCTTTCCCTGAAAGCCCGCGAGCGCGGAGAGCCTGCCTCGGGATGGAACGGTGTGGCAAATACAGCATGCTCCACGTAGGTCCCGCCGATTTCCACCAAGGGACCTTCACCCCACAGATTCGTGCCCAGCAGAATGGGGCCGACCACATTGTGGTAAGGCAGTTGAGGCGCGATCAGTGAAACAGCCTGCACCTGATCGGGAATGAAGAGCGCTTCGAAAGGCGTCGAATCGTCCCCTGTCGGAGGGATGTTCTGCCTGGCCACGCTCAGCAGCTTCTGAATCGGTTCCTGAAAGTCCGTGGTCATGCCTTTGTAAGCCACGCTGGCCAAGAGACTCCCGCCCTCCTCCTTGACGATCTCGGCAAAGATCCTCGAGAGCTGCTGCCCGTAGCGGTCATCGGGGTAGAGAGCCGCGAAACGCGTCACGTTCAGCTTCCGGCGGCTGTGCCGCACAACCGTCCGAACGAGCTCGCGATTGTCCAGAAAAACATTGATGACATAAGGACTTGACGCGACATCATCGTCCTTCTGGGTGAGCGTCAGAAGCGGCACTCCCCATCGCTCCGCCAAAGGCGTTACGGCCCTGGTCGGCTGGCTCCCCAAGGGGCCGATGATTCCCAGAACTGAATCCTCTTTTATTAATGATTCGAAAGCCTTGGCGGCCTGAGCGGCGTCATTGGACACATCCTTGGCCACCAGAGTCACGGGTTGTCCTGCGTTTTTCTCATTCCACTCGGCCAGAGCCATGTCGAGCCCCCGCAGCACCATGCGTCCAAATTTCTCATGGGGGCCGTTGAGGGGAACCAGGCAGCCAACCTTGTTGGGGTTAACCGCCGCGATCTTCTCGCCGGGAGAAACCCCCAACATGGCGGCCTGAATCTCCGGAGCGAGGGGATGCGAGGGGTTCTGGGTCAAAAGGGCCCGATATCGCTCCATGGCGGCTTCTCTCGGCAATTTGGAAGCCTCGATCTGTATGAGCCGAAAATCCAGGAAGACCCGCATGAGCTCCGTGACGTTCTTCTGATACAGCTTTCGGACCTCGGTCTCTTTCATGTCTCCAAGCAGGACCGTGGCTGCTTGGGTCAGCGGCTTCTGGTCCTCGGGTGTCCTGGCGACAGTGAACGCAGCCATGATCCACTCGAAAGCCGTCTCTTTTTCACCCTGGCTTCTGTAGACATCGGCCATGAACACGGCCAGTTCGAGCTGTGCATTCTGGTCTCCGGAAGAGGCCTCCCAAAGCGGCACCGCTTCCCTATAGACCTGCCGCTTGTCACCAACCATCCACCAAGCCTTCAGCCGATCCACCTGGGCGCTCTGGGCACCATCCCAATGAGGATAGGTGTAAAGCAGGTAATCGAGGTACTGGAGGGCCCGCTTGCCCTGCCCGTTCTGAATGTGGATCCGCCCAAGGCGGTGGAGCGACCTCGCGGCGATGACATTGTTGGGATAGGCCTGAGCCAGACCCTCAAGGGTCGAGATGGCTCCTGTGAGGTTTCCCGCATTTTGCTCCTGTTCGGCCTTGCGCCACAAAACCTCGGCTTCCGCTGGAACCGTCTTTTTGAGGGCCGGTCCCGCGCTTTGCACGGGCTGCCGCGCGGGACCAGAAGCGCAATTGGCGGTGAAGAGCATGCAGCACACAAGGAAGAATCTGATAACCGGTCCTGTCATGAATGCGCCTCAACTTTACCAACTAAAGCACATGAAGGGCACCAGATAACCTGTGCCCTTCATGATTACAGCTCCAGAAGGTTGCCGGCAACCATTTTTATTTGTCCTTCACTTCCTCGAAATCGGCATCCACGACATCGTCATCGGGCTTTTGACGCCCGGCCGTCGATCCCGGTCCACCCGGCCCAGGACCTGCATCCCCGGGCCCTCCCTGCTGAGCGGATGCACGCTTGTAGGCTTCCTCGGCCACCTTGTGAGAAATTTGCATCAACTGGTCCAATTCCCGCTGGATGGCATCGGCATCATTACCGTCCATGACGGACCTCAGCTTGGCGATTTGATCCTCGATGTCCTGTTTGGTCTTGGAATCAATCTTGTCTCCCATGTCGCGCAACGTCTTTTCCGTACTGTAGATCGCCGAGTCGGCGTGATTCCTGGCTTCCACCAGGGCACGCTTCTTCTTGTCTTCCTCGGCGTGCATCTCGGCCTCGCGCACCAGGTTCTTGATCTCGCTTTCCGAGAGGCCGCTCGACGCCGTGATCTGGATGGACTGCTCCCGCTGGGTCGCAAGATCCTTGGCGGACACATGAACGATACCGTTGGCGTCGATATCGAAAGTCACCTCGATCTGGGGCACGCCCCGGGGGGCCGCGGGAATCCCCACCAGCTCGAACCGGCCGAGGGTTTTGTTGTCGGAAGCCATCTCACGCTCGCCCTGAAGGACATGAATCGAAACCGCCGTCTGATTGTCGGTCGCCGTGGAAAAGACCTGGCTCTTTCGCGTGGGAATCGTTGTATTCCTCTCGATCAGCCGAGTCATGACCCCCCCGAGGGTCTCGATGCCCAGGGAGAGCGGAGTCACATCGAGGAGGAGCACGTCCTTGACGTCACCCTTGAGCACACCCGCCTGAATGGCAGCTCCAATGGCCACCACTTCATCGGGATTCACGCCCTTGTGGGGCTCCTTCCCAAAGAATTCCTGAACCTTCTGCTGCACCCTCGGCANGCGGGTCATGCCGCCGACCAGGATCACCTCGTCCACAGCCGACCGGTTGAGCCCCGCATCGCGGAGAGCCTGCTCCATTGGCGGGACCAACCGATCGATCAGATCCTCCACCAGGGACTCCATTTTCGCCCGGGTCAGCTTGATGTTCATATGCTTTGGCCCCGAAGCATCAGCCGTGATGAACGGCAGGTTGATCTCGGTCTCCATGGTGGACGAGAGCTCGATCTTAGCCTTCTCCGCGGCTTCCTTCAGGCGCTGAAGCGCCATCTTGTCGTTGCGAAGGTCGATACCGTAGTCCTTCTTGAACTCGCCGGCCAGCCAGTCGATGATCCGTTGGTCGAAATCCTCGCCCCCAAGATGGGTGTCTCCATTGGTGGCCTTCACCTCGAACACGCCGTCGCCGATCTCCAGGATCGAAATGTCGTACGTCCCCCCGCCGAGGTCGAACACGGCAATCTTCTCGTCCTTCTTCTTGTCGAGGCCATACGCGAGCGATGCCGCCGTGGGCTCGTTGATGATGCGAAGCACATTCAGGCCTGCGATTTTTCCGGCATCCTTCGTGGCCTGCCGCTGGCTGTCGTTAAAATAGGCCGGAACGGTGATGACCGCCTCGGTGACCTTCTCACCCAGGTAATCCTCGGCCGTCTGCTTCATCTTCGTCAATATGTAGGAAGAAATCTCGGTGGGACTATAGTCGCGACCGCGGATATTGATATGGGCATCGTTATTGGATGCCTTCACGATCTTGTAAGGGAGAACCTTAATGTCCTGCTGCACTTCCTTGGAATCGAACTTCCTTCCAATGAGCCGCTTGACGGCAAAGATGGTGTTCTCCGGATTGGTGATCGCCTGCCTTTTGGCCACCTGCCCCACCAACCGCTCTCCACTCTCAGTGAATGCCACCATGGACGGTGTGGTCCTCCCACCTTCCGCGTTGGTGATGACCTTGGGCTCTTTGCCCTCCATGATCGCCACTACCGAGTTGGTGGTGCCGAGATCAATTCCAATGACTTTGCTCATGTGTATAGCCTCCTTGACGAATTGGACATGAAATCAGGAAAAATCATAACGCAAAAACAATTGCGACTCATCTCAGTGTCCGCGCATGATGTCATCCGTAAGGCCAGTCCGAACGACCCATCGCGGACATGAATCTCCTTCACCCGCCTTTCGTCCCCTTGGATACGACGACCATGGCCGGACGCAGGAGCCGGTCGTTCAACATATATCCCTTTTGATACTCCTGCATGATGCAGTTCTCGGCGAACTCCTCGGACTCCTGCTGAAGCATCGCCTCGTGAAAATTGGGATCAAACACCTTTCCCTGAGATTCGAAGGGAACGCAACCGTGGCGGGCGAGGACATCCAGGAATACCTTGCGCGTCATGCGAATCCCCTCCAGCAAAGCCTGAGGAGCCACATCTCCCTCGCTGTGCTGAATGGCCAGGTCGAGACTGTCGCCGACGGCCAGCAGGGAGCGGAGTATGTTCTCATTGGCGTAGGCTATTCCCTCCGCTTTCTCCCGCTCTATGCGCTTTCGAGCGTTCTCCGATTCAGCGGCCAACCTAAGAAGACGATCCTTAAGCTGCCTGATTTCCTCGTCTTTGTCCGCGAGCCGCTGCTCACAAGTCTTCTCCTCGACCGTCGCAGTTTCCGAATCCTGAGACTGCTCACCGGGAGTTGCCTCCCCTTGAATTTCGGCATCTTCCTTGTTCATTTCATCACTCATTTAGCATAACCCTCTACTCAGTAGAACAGTTGAACACCCCCAATCGACCCGGACTTACCTTCCAATGACTTCGTGATGGCCCGAATGACCATGAATCATTCCGCTGGATCAGGATCTTCAAGGAGGTCGCTCAAAAGGGCGGCGGTGAACTCAACCACCGGAATGATCCGGGAATAATCCATCCTGAGCGGCCCGATCACCCCCACAACCCCCAGAAGGGTATCCCCCCTTCGATACGGCGATGAGATGAGACTGATCTCGCTCAGCTCCTTCGACTCGCTCTCGGACCCGAGTACGATCTGAACACCGGCAGACGTACTCATGGTCTTGTCAAGGAGCCGGATGATGCGCGACTTGTCCTCGAACGCCGCGAGGATCTTTCTCATTCGCTCCACTTGGGCGAATTCCGGGTTGCTCAAGAGGTTCGTCTGTCCCTCGATGTACACCTCGCTGTTCTCGAGAGTCGATTGAACGACCTGCTGGGTCATGTCCAGAGTCTTTGCAAAGAGCTGGTCGAAAAGAACCTTGTCCTTGCGCATTTCCTCGACTATGCGAACCTTCACCTGCCCCAGCGGCACATCCTCCAGCAGCTCATTCAGATATCGCGAATACTGGTCGAGATCATTCTGATTGATGTCTTCTTCCCATTCCAGGAGCCGATGATGTACCAGACCGCTCTTGGATACGAGAATCACCATGATCTGGCGCGTCCTCAGACGAATGAGCTCGATATGCTTGAAGCGCGTCATGGAAAGCTTGGGCCACAGCACAACACCGGCCTGTTTGCAAAAATCCGAGAGCACCTTGGATGTGCGATGGAGCAAGTCCTTGACGTCGGCCTGCGCTTCGTTGAAAGCGTTGCGAATGAGTCTCCTCTCCTCCTCCTTCAGCGCCCTGAATTTCATGATGAAATCCAGGTAAAAACGCAGTCCCCTGTCGGTGGGCACTCGCCCCGCGGAGGTGTGCGGCTGGTAGAGAAAACCGAGCTCCTCAAGATCGGCCATGACGTTGCGAATGGTGGCCGAGCTCACTTCGAGCCCGTATCGTTTGGCCACGACTCGTGAGCCCACGGGTTCACCCGTCTGAATGTAGTCGGTAATGACCGCTTCAAGCACTTGCTGGTCACGCCTCGTGAGCTCGATCACAAAACTCTCCCCGCATGTCTTATTAGCACTCTATTCAATAGAGTGCTAAGCAAACCTAGTGATCCACCCCCGATTTGTCAAGCTAAATCATGGAGCACTCAACGGCTTTCGCGATCCATCCCCCTCCCGGAGATCAATCGTGGTCAACAAGCATTCCAAAATCTTCAAAATACTGAATGAAATCCTCGCACAGCCTAAAACCGGCCATTCGCATTCCTCCCTCCGACTGATTGTGAAATGTCAGAATGATACGTGATGGGCTGTCCGGATCGCTTTCCACCGCTCCGATTTCCCTCAGCTGATGCTTCAATGCGGCGAGGTCCTCCTTGGGCTTCACCTGGATCCACATCCTTTTCATGGACTTTCTCCTCTCAGGTAGTCATTTGACAGTGAGCCGAACCAATTCTATCAACTCATCTGATCCCCTTTTTTTTATAATAAGTCGATGGTCTGTTCTTCTCACGCACCAAGTGAGGTCCGGCTCATTCAACACAAGAAGACCGGCCCAAAGGCGCCATGGCAGTCCAGAAAACCGTGGACGAGCCTGGCCAGGCCGGCAGGCATAGATTACTCTGCTTCACAAATGGCTTGAACGCCAAGCGAGCATCTTCAGCGCTGAATGACTCGTCCGAGCGGACCAAGTCTGCGAGCGAACGGCGCCAGCAAGTCGGAGATGACGAACCTGCCTGTCAGGGCAAACACCACGCCGAAAACAAACCCGGTGCTCATAATCGATAGAAAAGACGCGACCAGGGGCTGCGAGCTCAGCCAGGAGTCCACCGCAGGCGGAATCCAGCAGGAAGCCAGCGCTGCAGGCGATGCAGCTGCCACCACTCGCAAGGCGGCCCCGGCAAGTCCCCGGAAGGCATCCCCCCCGAAACGTCGCCGCCAGGTCAAACCCAGCACAACCGTATACAGTGCTATGGAGAGAGCGCTGGCGGCCGCCACTCCGTAGAATCCCGCCAGGCGGTTCAATCCGTGGAAGACAGGAATGGAGACCAGAGTGATCAAGGTTCCCAGTACCGCGGGAGTCAACGTATCCTGACGGGCATAGAAGGCGCGCCCGATGATCTGCTGGCCACCCCAGAAACAAACCGTCGAGAGCAAGATCACGAGAAGCAGAGCAGTCTTCCTCGTGTCTTCGCTGGCAAAGCTTCCCTGCTCGAAAATGAGCCTCACCGTGGGCTCACTGACCAGCGCCATCCACACCGAGACGGGAATGAGCACGGTCAGGACATTGCGCAGGGCCGCCCCAAGCGTCTCCTGGAACCGAGCCCAATCCTGCCGGGCGACAAGCTCGGCCAGAAATGGATAGGAAGCCACCCCGGCCGCCTGGGCCACGACTCCCACCGGGACCAGCATGATGCGACGCGCATAATTCAACCAGCTGACCGCTCCCACGCCGGCCAGCGTGCCAAAAATCCTCACCAGCTGCTCATCCAGCACCACGATGGACTGACCCAGCATCAGGGGCAGCGCCAGCCGGATGAACCGCTTCAGCCCGGGGTGGTGGAATCGAAAGCGCAGATCCAGACCCGTCCCCGTCCTGCAGGCCAAATACGGAAGCAGCAGATTTCCAAGAACGGCACCGGCCAGGACACCCCAGCAGAAGCCTTCCATGCCACGATGACGCCACACAACACCCCCGAGGATGATGCAGGCGTTGTAGACGATGGGGACGAGGGCCGGAATGAAAAACCGTTTTCGCATAAAGAGGAGCGATGAGAAGCAGGACCCCGCAAGAAAACAGATTTGTGCGGGTAATATAATCCTGAGGAAGAGTCCGAGTCTCCCCCTGGCGTCTTCCGAGAGCCCCGGCGCCGCCAGTTGTGCCAGTTGAGGAGCCAGGGCAAAGCCTATGATCGTGAGCAGCGTGATGGCCCCCGTGATCCAAATGAGCACGCTGGAGAAGAAATCCCAGCCCTCGCCGTCACCCTCCTCGAAAAAGGTGGACAAGAGCGGAATGAGCGTTATGGAAAAATAGCCGCCAGCGAGGAGATAGTTGATGAAATCGGGAATGACGAAGCTTGCGAAATAGATATCCGCCTCCTGGGTGGCTCCGAACATGTAGGAGATCACCTTGTCCCGAATGAGACCCATGAACCTCGAGAGCAGGATGCTCAAGGCCATGATCACGGCAGCCAATCCCATTCCCTGGGTTCGGCTCCAGAAACCACCTGCCGGGATCAGTGTCCTCATGACGAATGCTCCAGATGACCGCATGCACCGCCGGCTAACATGCCTGAGAACCCGAGGGCGTCAGGCGACGCAAGGAGCGGAGGCATCCTTTCCCCCCTCCGGATGGACTGCCTCCAATCAAGTGCGGTGACCGAACTTATTCCAAGTGTCCTCATTCGTCAAACCCGAGGCGCTGCGAACAGCCCCCTGGAACAGCGATCTTCATGTGGATCGAACAGAGCCGACGCCAGGGATTGCATCAGGCCGGCTGACAAGCACATGAGTCCGGTCCCCGGTGCTGATGCCCTGTATACATAGTGCTTGACAGGCTTTCTTCCGGAGCACTATTGTGCATTCGGTCGGAGGGGAAGCAATCCCATGGCTCCATTGAGAAAAGAGATGCATCAGGGGGCGCCGTGTCCGAGGCTGATACGCTATTTTGTCATTATTATTCCGGTTGTCTCGGAGATCGGGTGACCCGTACTTGATGCAGTCAGCTCAGCCAGATCATCCAGCCGCGGGAAAAGCCCCGCGGCTTTTTTTTGGCCTTGAGCCTGATCCCGGCGAGCCTTTCGCCTCTGCGTTCACGACTGCGATGCGGAGCCCCGATCCTTTGCCTACCAGGGAGAGACAGTTTTGAAGGAAGCCTGGGTTTACCTGGATAAATGGTCCAAGGAGCTGGTCACAACGGCCATCGAAAACGGTGCGGACGTTCTGGTCATCCCCCCGGGGCTGGTTGATCGAGTGAAAGCCTTGGGCCGCATCGCCATCGTGAGCCCGGATGGCGATCTACGCCCGGGTTCGGATGTTTTTTTTGAAAGGATCAAAACGCCTCTCGACGAGGAGAGAATTGTCCGCAGGCTGAATTCCGGACCCGTTATCCTCATGGAGCTCCCGGGGTCCATGAGGGAGAGCGAATCGGCGCCCGGGCCAGCCGTGGTCGAATCACCGCCACCTCCGCTGGATGCAGGTTTCCAAAGCGCTCGCCCGTGGGAAGTCATCCCCCTGGAAAATCTGATCGTCCGCGGGGGACGAATCATCGTTCCCGTGCGGTCGCAGGAGGAGTTGGAGCTTGCGCTGACGGTGATGGAGCAAGGTGCGGCGGGAGTCCTGATCACGGCCGAAGAGCCCGCCAGCCTGAAGTCTCTGCTGAAGCGCGTGAAGGCCTCCTCGGAATCGGTGGAGCTCTGCGATGCAGTCATCGAGCACATCCGGCTCACCGGGCTGGGAGATCGAGTCTGCCTGGACACCTGTACTCTGATGAACGAAGGCGAGGGCATGCTGGTCGGCAACTCCAGCGGCTTCCTGTTCCTGGTTCAGGCCGAAGTCTTACCAAACCCTTACGTGGCTCCCCGCCCCTTTCGGGTGAACGCCGGCCCGGTGCATTCCTACCTGAGAAGCCCCGGTGGAGCCACCCGGTATCTCAGCGAGTTGCAGGCTGGAGACAGGGTGCTCCTCGTACGCTCGGACGGCTCCACCCAGGAGGCCACGTTGGGAAGAGTCAAAATCGAGCGGCGCCCTCTGCTGCTCATTGAGGCCCGCACCGCAGGAATGAGCGGCTCCATCCTTCTGCAAAATGCCGAGACTATTCGCCTTTCCAGGCCCGATGGAGGGGCCGTTTCCGTCGTCGAGCTCAAGGAAGGGGACACTATCCTGGTCTCCACGGAGACGGCGGGAAGGCATTTCGGCATGAAGGTGCGCGAGACCATTTGGGAGAGATGATGATGAGGCGGAGTGAGTGATGTTGAAAGACGAGGAGCTTCAGGAGATCAGGGTTGAAATCGACGAGGTCGACCGCACCCTGCTCCAGCTATTCAACCGGCGCATGACCCTTTCCCAGCGCGTGGGCGGCATCAAGGCAGCCAAAGGCCTCTCGCTCTTTGATCCCGGGCGGGAGGAGCTCATCATCGAAGGTCTCACCCGTCAGAACCCCGGTCCCATCCGGGACGAGTCGCTGCGAGCCATCTACCGCGAGATCTTCGCCGCCTCGCGCCTGCTCCAGCACGTGCTCAAGGTGGCGTTTCTCGGTCCCGAGTGGACTTATTCCTATCTGGCCGCAATCTCCTTTTTTGGCCATGCCGCCCGCTACCTTCCCCTTGACACCCTCGAGGATGTCTTCGACTCCCTCCTCAAGAAGAAGGCCGATGCGGCCGTGGTTCCCATCGAAAACTCCCTGCAGGGGGGAGTGGGCCGGACAATGGATTTGCTGTATGAGAGAAATGTCAAGGTGGTGGCTGAGTGCTACCTCGAGGTGGCTCATCACTTGGCGGGCCAGGCCGGAGACATGGGACGGATCGAAAAGCTTTACGCCCACCCTCAGGCCATCGAGCAATGCCGGGGCTGGATCCTCGAGAACCTGAGGGATGTGGAGATTTTCGAGTGTGCCTCAACGGCCCAGGCCGTCCAGCTGACGCGAAAGGATCCAAGGGGGGCCGCCATATGCAATCTTTACGCAGCACATCATCACGGCCTTGAAATCCTGGCTGAGCACATCGAGGACCATGGCGGCAACACGACACGCTTTCTGGCCCTGGGGGACCAGGTGAGCCAGCCCACGGGAAACGACAAGACTTCCATGCTCTTTGCGGTGTCGGATCAACCCGGCGCCCTGTACCGTGCTCTGGAGGCCTTTGCCGCTGCTTCCGTGAACATGACGCGCATCGAGTCACGCCCGAACCGGGTGTTTCCCGGGCAGTTTCTTTTCTATGCGGACCTCCACGGCCACGCCGAGGAAGAAGGACTGGCCTCCGGGCTTGCGGCCCTCAAGGAGCGCGTGACTTTTTTGAAGGTTCTGGGATCTTATCCCCGGAGCAACCCTGAAAAGCCCATCCGGCTCGAAAAAGAATGGATAAGATCGTGAGTGGACAACAGCGGCGCAAGGACTCCATCCATGGAATCCCATGAGACTCCCGGAACAGGCGACTTGAGCCCCAGGGGGAAACCTGAGCCCACGCCGATACCAGGAAAACCATCCCTTTGCGGCTGTTTCGTGGGGACTTCCGGCGAGGAGCTCGCCTCCGCGTTGAACCTGAAAGGGCTCGCTCTTCTGGAGTGGCGGCTGGACATCTTCTTGACTGCCCGATCGATGGAGGAGACTCTCCAGGTCATGGAGCTCCTGGGGGAGTCTCGACGGCTGCCGGTTCTGGTCACCAACCGTCCCGTCCGGGAAGGAGGGTTCTTTACCGGAGCCGAGGAGGAGCGCGTCGGGATCCTTCTGAAAGCGGCCGAAGCTGGAGCCGACTGGGTCGACCTGGAACTGGACGTCCCAGTGGAGACGGTCTCTCGTTTCCGGGATGTCGGCCCCCGCGTCCTGATCAGCCATCACGACTTTTCGAGCACCCCCGAAGAAAGTGTTTTGCGGAAATGGGTCGAAAAAATGGCATCCATGGATCCGCAAGCCCTGAAGATCGTGACCCAGGCGCAGTCGCCAGAGGACTGTCTTCGCATCCTCGGTCTGATCCCTTGGGTTCGCAGTGAGCTCGGCCGATCGCTGATCGCCTTCTGCATGGGGCCGTTGGGGAGCTGGAGTCGCCTGGCGTGCCTCGTCCTTGGAAGTCCCTGGACCTATGTCGGGATGCCCGGCCAGGCCGCCGCGGCCAACGAAGCTTTCAAAGTCATTCTGGATGAACCGTGGCGCATCGAAAAACTGAATCACAACACCCGCCTGTTC